>Ga0207935_1000039_pt1 | contig 35381 bp, 33 predicted proteins | sample LakMenEpi30Aug10_FD_150746 | JGI IMG/M metagenome (GOLD analysis project Ga0207935, IMG submission 150746) | Freshwater microbial communities from Lake Mendota, WI - 30AUG2010 deep hole epilimnion (SPAdes) | ecosystem: Environmental > Aquatic > Freshwater > Lake > Epilimnion/Euphotic zone ...
GATCCAGGGTGAGGTACGCCATCGAGTCGACGTTGAGGTAGCTGGCGATCTCGTCGACGCTGAGGTTGGCGGCGAGCAGATCACCCTGACGACCGGTGTCCATCCCGTAGTAACAAGGCCAGCGGTAGGGCGGTGAGGAGATGCGGAGGTGGACCTCGGCGGCTCCGGCCTCACGCAGCATCGACACCATGGCCCGGGTGGTGGTGCCCCGCACGATTGAGTCGTCAACGACAACGAGCCGCTTGCCCCGAATGGCGTCGGTCAGCGGGTTCAGCTTCATCCGCACCCCAAGGGCCCGGAGCTGTTGGTTCGGAGCGATGAAGGTCCGACCGATGTAACGGTTCTTGACCAGACCTTGGCCGTAGGGGATTCCAGATGCCCGGGCAAAACCTTCGGCTGCAGGCAGCCCCGACTCGGGCACACCCATGACCATGTCGGCCTCGACGGGAGCCTGTTCAGCGAGTTGTTCACCCATCTGTACCCGGGCCCGCTGGACACTTCGGTTGTAGAGGCGCCCGTCGGGACGGTGGAAGTAGACGAACTCGAACAGGCACAGGTGCGGATTGACCTGCTCGGGGGGGAACGGACGCACCGTGCGCGGACCGTCGGCGTCGATCACCACCATCTCGCCGGGTTCGATCTCGCGGATGAACACCGCACCGACCACGTCGAGCGCCGGGGTTTCCGATGCCAGCACCCAACCGTCGTCGAGTCGCCCGAGCACCAACGGCCAGAACCCGTGGGGGTCACGCAGGCCAATGATGCGGCTCTCATCGGCGAGCACGAATGAGAACGCTCCACGCAACCTGGGTGCCACGGTGGCGAGCGCGTGTTCCAGCGAGTCATCGGTGGGCCCGCCGTCACCGAGCCCCGGCGCACGGCCGAGTTCCATCTCGATCATCTCGGCGACGAGGTCGCTGTCGGAGGTGACCGACCCGGGGAACATGCCGAGTTCGTCCACGAGTTCCCCGGTGTTGACGAGGTTGCCGTTGTGGGCGAGAGCGAACGAGTGGTCACCGACGTTGCGGTAGAAGGGCTGGGCGTTGCACCACTGCGACGACCCGGTGGTCGAGTACCTGGTGTGGCCGATGGCGAGATGACCGGTGAGGGCAGCGAGCATACGGTCGTCGAAGGCGTTGGACACGAGGCCCATGTCCTTGACCACCGTCACCGACTCACCGTCGGACACCGCCATGCCGGCGGACTCCTGCCCTCGGTGTTGCAGGGCGTACAGACCGAGATACGTCAAGTGGGCGACGGGTTGGCCGGGGGCGTAGACGGCGAACACGCCACATTCGTGGCCCGGGGTCTCGTCGAGATGAACGAGATCCGGGTGAGCGCCCTCCGCCGTCACGGGGCCATGCTAGCGACCAGCCACCCCGACCCGGTACCGGTCATCGAGGCGCCCACTGCGGGGTCACCCCTGAGTGGTGCCGTGCCCGAGCGCGCCGGGCAGTCGTCCCCGCCACGCGGCGACGACGTCTGCGACGCTGACGTCGACGAGACCCTTGACCGCCAACCGGTCACCGCCGGCCACCCCGATGCGGGTGGTTTCGACGCCGGCGGCCTCACACACGTTGAGTACGGCGGTGAGACGTTCAGGGTCGACGCACACCACCACGCGTGACGGCGACTCGCTGAACAGGTCAACGTGGTCGGACACCCGGGCGACGGTCGCACCCACGCCTGAGTGGGCCACCATTTCGGCCACCGTCACGCCGAGACCACCCTCGCCGACGTCGTGGGCACCGAGCACCATGTCGCCACCGATCAGCTGGGCCACGGTTCGGGCCACGTCGGCGTGCACGCCGAAATCGAGTGACGGCAGGCCGCCGCCGCGCTGACCCTTCGAGGCAGCCCACGCCGAGCCGGCGAGTTCGCGCTGGGGGGCCGGACCGATGACCACGAGTCGACCACCGTCGGTGAGACGGGGTCCGGGAGGGGGGACCGCGAGGTCGTCGACCATGCCGAGCAGACCGATCACCGGCGTCGGGTCAATGTCGACACCGTTGGACTCGTTGTAAAGGCTGACGTTGCCACCAACGACGGGTATGCCAAAGGCCGTGCAGGCGTCAGCCATACCGTCCACCGATTCGGACAGCTGCCACATCACCTCGGGGTGTTCAGGGTTTCCGAAGTTCAGGCAGTTGACGAGGGCGAGCGGACTTGCCCCGACGACGGCGAGGTTCAGCATCGCCTCGGCAACGATGAGCGCAGTGCCCACTCTGGGGTCGACGGCGCACCAGCGGTGGTTTCCGTCGGTGGTGAGCCCTAGGGCACGACCGGTGTCGGCCCCGGTGTCGGGGTGACGCAGGCGCAACAGGGTGCCGTCACCTCCGGGCCCGACCACGGTGTTGAGGAACAGTTGGTGGTCGTACTGGCGGAACACCCACGACGGGTCGCACAACAGCGCGAGCAGGTCCGCAGCCGGGTTGTCGCAGCCGGTCGCCGGGTTCGTCACCGGACCCGTGCGGGTGTCCTCGTCGAATCCGGTGGGGGCTTGGCGGGGCCTGTCGTAGAGGGGTGCGGCGTCGTGCAGCGACGCCGCCGGCACGTCGGCGAGCACCCCCGCCTCGGTATCGACGATGCGCAGGCGTCCTCCGTCTGAACCGCCGGGGCCCGCCGTGACGGTTCCGACGACCGCAGCGCGCACCTCCCAGCGGTCACAGATGGCCAGCACGGCCTCGAGGCCTTCGGGTTCGACGATGGCGAGCATCCGCTCTTGGGATTCGCTCGTCATGACTTCGAACGCTTCCATGCCGGCCTCCCGACGAGGGACGGCTGACACGTCGACGTCCATGCCGACGCCACCACGTGAGGCCGTTTCAGAGGTGGCACACGTCAGGCCGGCACCGCCGAGGTCCTGGATGCCGACGACGAGTCCGGCGTCGAGCAACTCCAGGCAGGCCTCAATGAGACGCTTCTCCTCGAAGGGGTCTCCCACCTGCACGCTGGGTCGCTTGTCGGTGTCGGCGTCGTCGAATCCCGCCGAGGCGAGCACGCTCACCCCACCGATGCCGTCACGTCCGGTGGCCGATCCCAGCAGCACGGCGAGGTTCCCGACCCCACTGGCCTGGCCGAGGACGAGTCGTTCCACGGGGAGAACCCCGACGCACAACACGTTGACGAGCGGGTTGCCTTGGTAGGTGGGGTCGAACACCACTTCGCCGCCGACGGTCGGGACGCCGACCGAGTTGCCGTACCCCGAGATACCGCTCACTACGCCTTCGGCGATCCACCGACTGCGGGGATCGTCGAGTGGGCCGAAACGCAACGGGTCCATGAGGGCGATGGGTCGGGCCCCCATGGTGAAGATGTCGCGCAGGATCCCACCGGCACCCGTGGCGGCGCCCTGGTACGGCTCAATGGCTGATGGGTGGTTGTGGCTCTCGATGCGGATGGCCACGGCGATGCCGTCGCCAACATCAATCACCCCGGCGTTCTCGCCGGGTCCCACCAGCACCCACGGAGCCTCTGTGGGCAGTCGCTTGAGGTGGATGCGGGACGACTTGTACGAGCAGTGCTCGGACCACATGACCGAGTACATGGCCAACTCGAGGTGATTGGCCGGCCGTCCGAGAATCTCGTCGATCTGTCGGGCCTCGTCGTCGGTCAGACCAAGGGCTCGGTGCACCGGCTCACTCATTCCCCGCACGCTACCGGAGCAGCGGCGTTGGTCATGACGAGGGGGTGCACCCCGTGCCGCGGTCCCCGGGTTCTGCATGGACAACCAGATGCATTTAGGTAAATGAGCGAGGTCGTGTTCAACGCAATGAGCCACGCGCGATAGGCGGTTGAACCCATCTATCGACCGGTGACGTTCACACACTGTGGCGGCGGCACCACTCAGCGTGTTTAGGAAGGCCACAAATACCGTGACTGTCGCAATACGAAGGTTGCAGGACACCGGACATACCGCTAAGCATGCGGTCATGGCTGCAAAGACGACCAAGAAGAAGATGACCGCCGAACACAAAGCTGCCCTTGCCGAAGGCCGCGAGCAGGGCCGGGATATCCGCGCCTATCTCGATGCGCTCGAACGCAACAAGCCCAAGCGTGGCCGCAAGCGCACCCCCACCAGCATCACAAAACGACTCGCCACCATCGACGCAACCATGGCTGACGCCGACCCACTCAAGCGCCTCCAACTTGTCCAGGAACGCATCGACCTGCACGAAGAACTCGAACGACTCACCAACGATCCCGACATCAGCGCCCTTGAGAAGGCATTCATCAATAGTGCTGGCCCCTACTCAGCCCGCAAGAACATCTCCTATGCGGCATGGCGCGAACTCGGCGTCCCCGCCCCTGTGTTGCGCAGCGCCGGTATCTCCCGCTCGGCGTGAGCCGCAGGCGGGGAACGGTCGGCTCAGACCGTGGCCGCCGCCAGCAGCGACCCGAGAAGCACCAACCCGTCGCTCGACCCCAACAGCGGGGATGTTGCCCGTTCGGGGTGTGGCATGAGACCGACCACGTTGCGCTGGGCGTTGCAGATTCCGGCGATGTCGTCAACCGAACCATTCGGGTTGTCGACGTAGCGCAACACGACCCGGTCATCAGAACGCAGTTCGGCGAGCGTCTCGGGCGAACAGGTGTAGTTCCCCTCGAAGTGGTTGACCGGAATGTTGAGGATGTCCCCAACCGCGGCATCCCGCGTCAGCACAGTCGAGGTCGTCTCCACCCGCAACGCGGCGGGCGCACACACGAACTTGAGACCGGCGTTCTTTTGCAACGCTCCGGGGAGCAGACCTGCCTCGGTCAACACCTGAAACCCGTTGCAGATGCCCACCACTGGACCACCCGATGCGGCAAACCCCGCCACCGCCTCCATCACCGGGGAGAACCGGGCAATGGCGCCGGGCCGCAGGTAATCGCCGTGAGCGAACCCGCCCGGGACGATGACCGCGTCCACGTCCCCCACCGTGAGGTTCTGGTGCCACAACATGCGGGGCTCAGCCCCCAACAGACGCACGGCGTCGGCCGAATCGAACTCACAGTTCGTGCCGGGGAACACGACCACCCCGACGGTGGCGCTCACGAACCGCCACCTGCCGGCGCCACCGACACCACGGCGTCCTCAATCACAGGGTTGGTAAGGAACCGGGCACACATGTCACCAGCGAGCGCACGGGCGGCGGCCTCGTCGGCGGCGTCAAGAGAGAAACGAATGCTCTTGCCCACCCGGACATCGCGCACCCCATCGAAACCGAGGGTGGGAAGCGAACGCTCGATGGTGCTCCCGGCGGGATCGGCGATCCCGGGTCGCAGGAGCACCTCAACCTGCACGTCGAAGATCATGGGGCCATCGTCGCACACCGGTGCACCCCGGGCGGACCGTTACCCACCGGTCGACTCACGCCCCCGGCCAGTCCGCCAACGACCGACCCGTGAGTCGCTCGTAGGCGTCGCGGTACCGGGCGGCGGTGGCTGACACCACCTCGGCGGGCAACGGCGGCGGCGGCGGGGTCTTGTCCCAGTCGAGACCATCGAGGTAGTCACGCACCGGTTGCTTGTCGAACGACGGCGGCGTCGAACCGGGCACCCACTGATCGGCGGGCCAGAACCTCGATGAGTCCGGCGTCAGCACCTCGTCGGCGAGCACCAGTTCGCCATCGACAAGACCGAACTCAAACTTGGTGTCGGCGATGATGAACCCGCGCTCGTACGCCAATGCCGCACCTGCGGCGTACAGCGCCACCGACGTATCCCGCAGTTGGTTGGCGAGATCCTCACCGACGAGTTCCACCGCCCGGGCGAACGAGATGTTCTCGTCGTGGTCACCCACCTCGGCCTTCGTCGACGGGGTGAACACCGGCTCGGGAAGAGGTGCCGCCTCAACCAGACCGGCCGGCAGCGGCGAGCCGTGCATGGTGCCCGCCGACTGGTACTCCTTCCACGCCGACCCGGTGAGATACCCACGCACGATGCACTCCACAGGCAGCATCTCAGCGCGCCGACACAACATGATGCGGCCCTCAAGACCCTCCGCTCGTGCCGAGGGAGGCAGGTCCGCTACGTCGGTGGACAACAGATGGTTGGCCGCCACCGATTCGAGCTGGTCGAACCAGAACGCCGACATGGCGGTGAGTACCCGGCCCTTGTCAGGAATCGATTCGGCCATCACCACGTCGAACGCCGAGATGCGGTCGGAGGCCACCAACAAGAGGCGACCGTCCCCGGCGTCGTAGACGTCACGCACCTTGCCCGACGCCACGAGCGGCAGATCCGGTGCGACGCCCCCCGAGCCCGAGGCGACGCTCACAGGATGGACGCCGGTTCGTAGGCGGCAGCGTCCGGATGTCGGGAAACGATGCCGGCCACCCGACCAGCGAACGCCGAGGCCTGGGTTGAGGCCAACCCGGTGAACGCCGCAGTGTCAGCCAGCAGGGCATCGAGCGCGGCCCGATCGAGCGGCAGTCGCGGGTCATCGGCGAGACGGTTGAGCAGATCCTCGCCCCCGTCACCACCGAGGTCTCGCATGGCGAGCGCCGCAGCCACGGCGTGCTCCTTGACGAGTTCGTGCGCCTCCTCACGACCCATCCCCGAACGGACCGCGGCCATGAGGACCCGCGTGGTGCCGAGAAAGGGCAGGTAACGCCGCAACTCGCGTTCGACCACAGCCGGAAAGGCCCCGAACTCGTCGAGGACGTGGAGGAATGTCTCGAACAAGCCATCGATGGCGTAGAACGCCCCGGGGAGGGCGACCCGTCGAACCACCGAGCACGACACGTCGCCCTCGTTCCACTGATCGCCAATGAGTCCCGACACCATGGCGAGGTGCCCACGCAGCACCAGCGACAACCCCCCAATGCGCTCACACGACCGGGCGTTCATCTTGTGCGGCATGGCCGACGATCCGACCTGGCCGGGCGCGAAACCCTCCGTTGCAAGTTCGTGACCCGCCATGAGCCGCACGGTCCGGGCGAAGTTCGCCGGGCCCGACGACACCTGCACCAACGTGGACAACACCTCGAAATCAAGAGAGCGCGGGTAGACCTGACCCACGTTGTCGAGCACCGCTGCGAACCCGAGATGGTCGGCCACCCGACGCTCGAGAGCGGCCACCCGGGCGGGGTCCCCGAGGAGGTCCAACATGTCCTGCTGGGTTCCGACGGGACCCTTGATCCCGCGCAACGGGTAGGTGGCCAACAGATGTTCCAGCTGGTCGAACGCCACGAGCAGTTCCTGACCGGCGTTGGCGATCCGCTTGCCAAGGGTCACCGCCTGGGCCGGAACGTTGTGGCTCCGGCCGGTCATCACCAGCCCCTCATAACGGGTGGCCAACCCGGCGAGACGCACCAGCGCCGCCACGCAACGGTCACGAACCAACTCGAGCGACTGACGGACCTGCATCTGTTCGACGTTCTCTGTCAGGTCCCGGCTCGTCATGCCCTTGTGGATGTGTTCGTGACCCGCCAAGGCGCAGAACTCGTCGATGCGCGCCTTGACGTCGTGACGGGTCTCGCGTTCACGGGCGTCAATCGATGCGAGATCCACCACCGACACGACCGCCCGGTAGTCGTCGATGACACCGGCGGGCACGTCGACACCGAGTTCGGCCTGGGCCTCGAGCACCGCTAACCACAGCTCGCGCTCGGCGACGATCTTGTTGTGCGGGGACCACACGGCGACCATGGCGTCGCTGGCGTAGCGGGCAGCCAGCACATCAGCGGGCGGGGTGGGCCGCTCGGTGTGGACGGGGTCGCTCATCACCCCAAGGCTAGACCCGTCAAGGCGACCGACGTGGCCGTGGGCGACCGGCGATCACAGCCCGGACAGGGCGATGTCGGTGCGCACCTGCATGCCGTCGAACACCACGTGGTCCACCGCTTCGTAAGCGCGTCGTCGTGCGGTGGCCACGTCGGGTCCCTGACCGGTGACAGCCAACACCCGCCCCCCTGAGGTGACGAGGCCGCCAGGCACCTCGGGGTCCGCCGCCACGCCAGCACAGAACACCTGCACGCCATCAACCGCCGAGGCTTCAGCGAGACCAGAGATGGGTGCGCCCAGCACCGGAGCGGTCGGGTAGCCGGGAGCGGCGCACACGACGGTGACCGCTGCGCCGTCATCAAACGACGCCGTGGCACCGCCAAGGTTTCCGTCCGCCGCAGCGACCAACAGCGCAGCGAGATCACCGGTGAACCGCGGGAGCACCACCTGGGCCTCGGGGTCACCGAAGCGGACGTTGTACTCGAGCACCTTGGGGCCGTCGGGGGTGAGCATCAACCCGCAGAACAAAAAGCCCCGGTAGTCGATTCCTCGCGCTGCAAGGGCCACGACGGTTGGTTCGATGGCGGTATCCATGACCTGTGCCACGAAGTCGTCGCCACAACCCGGCACCGGCGAGAACGCCCCCATGCCCCCGGTATTGGGCCCGGAGTCGCCGTCACCGATGCGCTTGTGATCCCTCGCCGCGCCCATCGGTACGGCCCGGCGGCCGTCACTGAGGGCGAACACGCTGAGTTCCGGGCCGGTGAGACCCTCCTCGATGACGATGCGGCGACCCGCATCCCCAAACGCCGCACCCGAGAGGTACTCCCGGACCGTGTCCTCGGCCTCACGTCGTGACTCAGTGACGACGACCCCTTTGCCCGCCGCCAGCCCGTCGGTCTTGATGACGAACAGGTCCCCGAGTGTGTCGAGGAACCCAAGAGCCGGTTCGACGTCGGTGAACGCCTGATGGCGGGCGGTGGGGATGGCGGCGTCCACGAACAGTTCCTTCATCCACGCCTTGGAACCTTCGAGGCGCGCCCCATCCGCCCCCGGCCCAACCACCCGCTGGCCGCCGGCACGCAGACGATCGGCGAGACCGTTGACGAGTGGTGCCTCGGGACCGACCACGACGAGATCAACGACGTCGGTTCCCAACGATTCAGGGTCGGTGGCCACCGAACCAGGGATCCCAGGGTTGCCGGGGGTGACGAGCACATCCGCAGTGCGCCCCAGCACGGTTGCAAGGGCGTGTTCCCGGCCACCGGACCCGACCACTGCCACCCGCATACGCTCAGCCACGACGGAACTCACCCGTTGAAGTCGAGGAATTGCTCACGGCCCGGGCCGACACCGACGAGCCCGACCCGAACCCCGACCTGATCGGCGAGGAAGGCCACGTAGTCGAGTGCCTCCTTGGGCAGCTGCGAACGTTCCGTGACCCCGGTGAGGTCGGTGCACCAGCCCGGGAGTTCCTCATAGATCGGGGTGACCTTGTGGAGCACCGACTGGTGGTAGGGGGGATGGTGGAACCGCTCGCCATCCGCCTCATACGCCACGCAGACCTTGAGGGTCTCGAGCGTGTCGAGAACGTCGAGCTTGGTCACCGCCAGCTCCGACAGACCGTTGAGGCGCACCGCCTGACGCATCATCACGGCGTCGAACCACCCGGTTCGGCGGCGGCGACCGGTGTTGGTGCCAAACTCGTGGCCCCGGTCAACCAGCAGATCCCCAATGTCGTCGGTGAGTTCGGTGGGGAACGGTCCGGCACCGACGCGGGTCACGTACGCCTTGGCGATCCCGATGACCCGGTCGATCTGGGTGGGTCCGACACCCGCACCGGTGCACGCGCCGCCCGCCACCGGGTTCGACGAGGTCACGAACGGGTAGGTGCCATGATCGAGGTCGAGGAACGTGGCCTGCGCCCCCTCGAGGAGCACCTGCTTGCCGGACTCGAGCGCCTCGTGGACGAGCCCGACCGAATCGCCGATGAGTGGGGCGAGTCGCGGACCGCACACATCGAGGTACTCCGCACAGATGGCGTCCCCGTCGAGGGGTAGCTGGTTGTAGACCTTGGCCAGCACGGCGTTCTTCTCCCGCAGTGCGGCGTCGAGCTTCTGGCGGAAGATGCCCGGGTCGAGAAGGTCCTGGACCCGCAGGCCGGTCCGCCACGCCTTGTCGGCGTACGCCGGGCCGATCCCCCGCTTGGTGGTGCCGATCTTGGCCTTACCGAGACGACGCTCGGTCACCTTGTCGAGTTCTTGGTGGTACGGGAGGATCAGGTGGGCGTTACCGCTGATGCGGAGGCGCGACGTGTCCACGCCGCGGGCCTCGAGCATGTCCATCTCGGCCACGAGAACCCGGGGGTCCACCACGACACCGTTGCCGATGACGGTGGTGATGTGGGGGTAGAGGATCCCGCTGGGAACCAACTGGAGGGCGAAGCTCTCGCCGTCCACCACCAGGGTGTGCCCGGCGTTGTGCCCGCCCTGGTAGCGAACCACGAGATCCATCTCGCGGGCCACCAGATCGGTGAATTTTCCTTTGCCTTCGTCACCCCATTGGGTTCCGACGATCACGGTCGCTGGCACGCGCGTCTCCCATCACGGCCGAACTCGGTACCCCGCGACCCTAGCCGCAGCACCCCGCTGGTGCCCCAACGAGTTAGGCCAGGGTGAAGTCGCCGTGCTCGTCGAGGTCGACGGTGATGGTGTCGCCCTCCAGATAGCGGCCCTCGAGCAGCGCCACTGCGAGGCGGTCGGCGAGTTCACGCTGGATGACCCGCTTGAGTGGACGGGCACCAAACGCCGGGTCGAACCCCTCACGGGCGATGGCGGCTCGGGCCGACTCGGTGACGACGAGCGTCATGCGGCGGGCCGCCACCCTGGCCTCGAGCGACTGCAACTGGATGTCGACGATGGAACGCAGGTCGGCCTCGCCGAGTTCGGCGAACCGTACGATCTCGTCGATGCGGTTGATGAACTCGGGCCTGAAGAAGTCACGGGGCTCGCCCGGCAGGTTCGAGGTCATGATCAGCACGGTGTTGGTGAAGTCCACCGTCCGGCCCTGACCGTCGGTCAGACGCCCGTCGTCGAGCAGTTGGAGCAGCACGTTGAACACGTCGGGGTGGGCCTTTTCCACCTCGTCGAGCAGCACCACCGCGTAGGGCCGTCGCCGCACCGCCTCGGTGAGCTGGCCTCCCTGGTCGTACCCGACGTACCCGGGGGGCGCGCCGATGAGCCGGCTGACCGTGTGTTTCTCCATGTACTCGCTCATGTCGATGCGGACCATGGCCCGTTCGTCGTCGAAGAGGAAGTCCGCCAGCGAGCGCGCCAGCTCCGTTTTGCCGACGCCAGTAGGGCCGAGGAACAGGAACGAGCCAATTGGCCGGTTCGGGTCTGCGAGCCCCGCCCGGCTGCGCCGGATGGCGTTTGCCACTGCGGTGACCGCCTCGTGTTGGCCGACGACGCGCTCGTGCAACACATCCTCGAGCCGCACCAGCTTGGCCATCTCGCCTTCCATGAGCCGCGACACCGGCACGCCGGTCCACCGACTGACGACCTCGGCGATGTCCTCGTCGTCGACCTCCTCTTGGAGCATCGGGTGACCTGCCTGGAGTTCGGCGAGCCGCACCGAGGCGTCCTCGATCTGACGTTCGAGTTCGGGGATGCGCCCGTAACGGATTTCGGCGGCTTTCTCGAGGTCGGTCTCCCGTTCGACGTCGCCGCGCAGGGTCTCGAGTTCTTCCTTGCGAGCCTGGATGGCGCCGATGGCCTCCTTCTCGGCCTGCCACTGCGCCTTCATGCCGGCGGTCTGCTCGTTGAGGTCGGCGAGTTCGGCGTCGAGGGCGGCGAGGCGCTCGGCGGAGGCCTCGTCGGTCTCCTTGGCGAGCGCCACACGTTCGATTTCGAGCTGACGGATCCGTCGTTCGACGACGTCGATCTCGGTGGGCATCGAGTCGATCTCGATGCGCAGTTTCGAGGCGGCCTCGTCGACGAGGTCGATGGCCTTGTCGGGCAGGAAACGCCCGGTGAGGTACCGGTCGGACAGCACGGCGGCAGCCACGAGGGCGTTGTCTTGAATGCGCACCCCGTGGTGAACCTCGTAGCGCTCCTTGAGGCCTCGCAGGATGGCGATGCTGTCCTCCACCGAGGGTTGGTCGACCATCACTGGCTGGAACCGGCGTTCGAACGCCGGGTCCTTCTCGATGTACTTGCGGTATTCGTCGAGGGTGGTGGCACCCACCATGCGCAACTCGCCGCGGGCCAGCATGGGTTTGAGCATGTTGGAGGCGTCCATGGACCCCTCCGAAGCTCCGGCCCCCACGACGGTGTGCATCTCGTCGATGAAGGTGATCACCTCACCGGCCGAGTCGGTGATCTCCTTGAGCACCGCCTTGAGTCGCTCCTCGAACTCCCCGCGGTACTTCGCTCCGGCCACCATGGACCCGAGGTCGAGTGAGATGAGGCGCTTGTTGCGGAGGCTCTCGGGCACGTCGCCCTCGACGATGCGCCGGGCGAGGCCTTCCACGATGGCGGTCTTGCCGACACCGGGTTCGCCGATGAGCACCGGGTTGTTCTTGGTGCGGCGGCTCAGGACCTGAATGACGCGGCGGATCTCGTCGTCACGTCCGATGACCGGGTCGATCTTGCCGGCCCGGGCGGCCTCGGTGAGGTCCCGGCCGTACTTCTCGAGCGCCTGGTACTGCTCCTCGGGGTTCTGTGACGTGACGCGATGACTTCCGCGCACGTCGCGCAGGGCTTCGAGGATCTGGTCGGTACTGACGTTGATGCGGTCGGCGAGGGCCAAGAGGAGGTGCTCGGTGGACAGGTATTCGTCGTGGAGCTCGGTGCGGAACGTGTCGGCCCGGTCAAGCAGGTCGAGGAGTTCCTTTCCGATACGCGATTCACCGCCGTAGGCCTTGGGGAGACGCTCAATGGCCTCGGTGGCGGCGTTTCGGAGCGTGAGGGGCACCACCCCGAGTTTCTGGAGGATTGGCAGCACGACCCCGTCGGCCTGGCCCAATAGGGCCAACAACAGGTGGTCAGGGGTGACCTCGGGGTTGCTGGCGGCTCGGGCCGACTCGGCGGCCGCCGTCAAGGCCTCTTGGGTCTTCAGTGTCCAACGGTTGGGGTCACGCGCCATGGGTTCTCCGTCCTCGAATCTGCGTCATTCCTCAATCTCTGCGTGTTATATTCAGAAAAGTTGATAATAAGTGTATCAAGGTTGGATCGGTCACACCACCTGATCAGCGGAAAATCTCTCACTCCACAGCGGGCCGGAGCTCGGCCGCACCACCCAGAACTACCGAAGGCCCACCGGCGAACGGCTAGGGTCTCCCGCCGTGCCCACCGAAAACATGACGGCAGCCACACACAACGGTCGTCCCACCACCATTCCGTCGTGGGGCCTCATGATCATCGCTGGTCTGGCTGCAGTTCTCACCATCGTCGGACTTGGAGCTTGCACCTCCGGTCCGGTCGAGCAGACCGGGGCGGGCACGGTGGTTGAGGTCGCCGCAGTCGACAACGTGTTCAAACCCGAGACCATCGAGGTCAAGCCTGGCACCAAGGTCGAATGGACGAACGAAGGTCGCAACAACCACGACATCGTTCCCGTGGCCGCCAACGGGAACTGGGGCATCGAGCTCGAAAAGTTCGGGGCAGACGCCGTCTACAGTCACACGTTCACCGAACCGGGGGTGTACGACTACTACTGCACGGTGCACGGCACAAAGACCCGGGGAATGATCGGAAAAGTCGTCGTCACCGAGTGACGCCGCACACATAGGGGGGAAACATGAAGCGCACACGGACCACCCGGCTCGTCGCCGGGTTGTTGGCCACGGGCCTGCTCCTCGGAGCATGCAGCAGTTCGGAGAGTTCGACAGGGGGCGACACCGAATCCAAGACGATCGCCGTCCCCGCCGATCAGCCGACCATCCAAGAAGCGGTCAACGCCGCCTCCCCGGGGGACCTCGTCCTCGTGAGTCCCGGCGTCTACAACGAAGCCGTCTCCGTGGAGACCAACGACATCACCATCCGCGGCCTTGACCGCAACGAGGTGATCCTCGACGGCAACTTCGAGCTGACCAACGGAATCAAGGTCGTCGGAGCCAACGGCGTCACCGTCGAGAACATGACCGGCCGCAACTTCACCGGCAACTCCTTCTACTGGACCGGTGTGGATGGCTACCGGGGCTCGTACCTCACCTCGTACCGCACCGGCGACTACGGCATCTACGCCTTCGACTCCTACAACGGGCAGTTCGACAACTCGTACGCCTCAGGGGCGCGTGACGCCGGGTTCTACATCGGCCAGTGCTACCCGTGTAACGCCGTGCTCGACAACGTGATCTCGGAGTGGAACGGGCTCGGGTACTCGGGCACCAACGCCGGCGGGAACCTGGCCATCGTGAACTCAACGTTCCGGTTCAACCGCGCCGGCATCGTGCCCAACACCGGGTCCTACGAGCTGTGCTACCCGCAGCGCGAGACCACCATGGTTGGCAACATCGTGCATGACAACTCCAATCCCGATACGCCAGCCATCGACGTGGCACTGCTCGCCATGGGCAACGGCATCCTCATCGCAGGTGGCATCGGCAACATCGCCGAGCGCAACCTCGTGTACAACCACGAACGCACTGGCATTGGCGTGGTGCCGTTCCCCGAAGAAGGGGCAAGCGACGTCCCCAATAACGACGACAGCCTGCTGACCCAACCGTGCAAGGATGCCGCCGCCCCCACGGTCGCACCCGAGGACATTGACGACCTCGTGCTGTGGTCGCCGAAGAACAACCGGGTCGTCGGCAACGTGGTGTCCGACTCGGGTCTCGGGGACATCGCCGTTGGTGACCTTCAGCCCGACCTCGCCGCCTTGAACAACTGCTTCTCGGACAACCAGGCCGCAACGAGCGCCCCCGCCAACCTCCAGACCCTCGCACCGTGTGACGGCACAGGCAGTGGCGACTGGAGTGTCGGGTCGCTCGACCTGGTCAACCTGATCGCCTCGGAACGCCCGCCGGAAAAGGACTGGCGCACCACGCCGATTCCTGCGGCCCAGCCCAACATGCCTGACGCCGCCAACGCACCGGCCACGCCGGCACGTGGACCCAAGCAGGTGGACCTCGCCGCCATCACGGTCCCGTCCCGGCCAGCCGGATGAGGTGACGGTGGGGAACCCACCAGCGACCCATGACTGACGACGCGCCGCGCCGCCGGCGACCATCGACGATTCGGATAGCGGTTGTCGCCGCCGCCGTCGTTGTGGTCCTCGGCGGCGCTGCCGCCGTCTTCACCGCCAGATCAGGTTCAACGGCGGCCTCTGGCACGAGTGGCCACGCCGGACACATGATGGCAACACCGGTCTCGGCGCGGCCCGATCCTGTGCCGGTACGACTTGGCCCACAAGGCCGACACCCCCAATTCGTCGTCGAGTGCGACCTCAGCCACACCGCCCCCGACGACCCGATCGTGCTGCCGGGCAACCCCGGCGCCTCCCACCTCCACGAGTTCTTCGGGTCACACGACACCGACGCGTTCAGCACCGGAGAGTCACTGCTCGGGACCGACACGTCATGTCAGAACAAGGCCGACACGGCGGCGTACTGGGTGCCAGCGCTGTTCAACGGCGACGAACGAGTCGAACCCGACGAACTCATCGCCTACTACCGCACCGGTGTGGGCGTTGAGGCATCCCAGGTGAAGGCCTGGCCCGTGGGGCTCAACATGTTGGCGGGGGATCCCGGTGCGGAGGAACCCCAGTCGGTCGGCGTGGTGGGCTGGACCTGCGGTGCGTCGGACCACCTCACCGTGCTGCCACGTGACTGTTCACCGCGCGCCCCGCTGGCACTGCGACTCACCTTCCCCGACTGCTGGGACGGCGAAAACCTCGACAGCGCAGACCATCGAGGCCACACCGCTTACAGCGACAACGGTTCATGCCCCAGCACCCACCCGGTGCACATCGTCCAGCTCATCTTGGCGCTGCGCTACGACTTCGACGGCGAACCCTCAGGACTCCGTCTGGCCTCGGGATCGATGATCACCGGTCACGGTGATGTGATGAACGGCTGGTCCCGAGACGAGCTCGAACACCTCACCGCCCTTTGCCTCGACCGGGGCGAAATTTGCGGTATCAGTTCGAACCGCACCGACGTGTGAACTCAATGGCTCAGGACGACCCGAAACGCACAACCGTCTGACGCAACGGCACAAGGTCCCGGCGGTGTTCACGGTGGGCGGCTTCCACCGCCTCGACACCGTCACGTCGAGCCCGTGCGACCTCGGCCTGGAGATGTTCCACTTCGGCTTCGAGTGCCAGCACCCGCTTGACCCCCGCAAGGTTCAACCCCTGCTCGGTCAGCTCGGCGATCCGGGCGAGGCGACGAAGGTCTTCCTCGCTGTAGCGACGGCTCCCGCCACTTGTGCGTGCCGGCTCAAGGAGCCCTTTGCGCTCGTAGATGCGCAGGGTCTGGGGGTGGACACCGGCGATCTCGGCGGCGACCGAGATGACATAGACGGCACCACGTCGTGAACCTTCCATCCCGCTCACCTCCCCTCCCGACCTCGGGCCCCATCGACTTTTTCAGCATCGGCCAACCAGCACCGTGTGGTCAGACTACGACGTCCCCCGGCAGTCATGCCTCGACTCCGAGATGCGTACGGGGCGAACCCGGCGTGGCCGAGGCCAGGGCCTCAACAGCAGAGCGTTGGGCGTCGTCGAGTTCGGTCGGGACCACCACCTCGACAGTGACGAGCAGATCACCGGTGGCCTTGGCGGTCTCGACCCCACGGCCCTTGACCCGGAGCACCTTTCCCGATGGCGTGCCGGCCGGCACCTTGATGGTGACCGACCCTCCGAGTGGTGTCGGCACCTTCACCGTGGTTCCGAGCACCGCCTCGGGATAGGTGACAGGCACCGTGAGAGTCAGGTCGCGACCCTTCCGCCCGAACAGTCGGTCCGGGGTGACGTGGACGAGCACGAACAGGTCGCCGGGGGGTCCGCCATTGCGACCGGGACCACCACGGCCCTTCAACCTGATGCGCTGCCCCTCAGCAACGCCGGCAGGGATCCGCACTTTCACGTCGCGGGTGCGGTGCACCGCTCCAGATCCACTGCACTGCGTGCAGGGGTCGGTGATGAGGCTGCCACGACCGCCGCAGCTCACACACGGCGAAGAGAACGAGAAGAACCCCTGGTTGTCCTCGTTGACGCCACGCCCGCCGCAGGTGGCACAGGTCTGGGGCGAAGAACCGGGGCGCGCCCCCGACCCGCCACACACCGGGCAGCCCACCTCGGACGCCAACTGGATGGTGGTGGTCAGCCCGGCGATGGCGTCGTGGAACCCGAGGGTCAGCTCGGCCTCCAGGTCGTCCCCGCGGCGCGGACCGACACCGGCCGTGCCACGCCCGCCGCGGCGACCACCGGGCGCACCGCCGCCGAACAGGTTTCCGAACAGGCCGCCGAGATCATCAGCGGTGAACGAACCACCCATGCCACCGGGCCCACCCGGACCTCCAGGTCCGGCGAAGCCGCCCATCGGGCCCATGGTGCGGACCTGGTCGTACTCGGCGCGCTTGGCCTCGTCACCGAGCACGTCGTAGGCGGCCGAGACCTCCTTGAATCGCTCCTCGGCGCCAGGGTCGTCGGGGTTGGCGTCAGGGTGAAACTGGCGGGCCAGTTTCCGGTAGGCCTTGGTGACGTCCTTGGCCGGCGCGTCCGACGGCACGCCGAGCACCTTGTAGTAGTCCTTTTCGAACCATTCCCGCTGGGCGGCCATCTCAGCCTCCTGCCATCAGGCGCGGGACCTCAGCCACGCACCCGGACCATGGCTGGACGCAGCACGGTGCCGTGCCACACGTAGCCGGTCCGCAGCGTCTCGACGACAACGCTCTCCGTGCCGTCCCCCTCCTCGTGCAGAACTGCCTCGTGCAGGTGGGGATCAAAGGGGACGTCAGTCGCCGGCAGCACCTCGAGGCCTTCCTTGACGAGCAGGTCGAGGAGTGCCTTGTGCACCGGTTCCACGTCGGTGGCGCCCTGCACGATGGCGGCGTCGCACGAGTCAAGAATGGTGAGCAGTTCGGCCACGAGACGCGCCGAGGCCTGCTGAACCATGGTGTCCCGCTCACGAGCGACCCGCTTGCGGTAGTTGTCGAACTCGGCCTTCACCCGCAACAGGGCGTCGCGGAAGTCGTCCCGCTCGGCAACCAACTCTGACAACAAGGCGTCATCGTCGAGTTCGTCCAGCTCGGCCTCGTCCGGCTCCAGGCCCTCGTCATCCAGTTCCTCGTCGAGGTCGGTGCCGCGGATGTCGTCGGCTCCGGGCATGCCCGGATCTGACATGTCAGGACTCCTCGTCGTCGACGATCTCGGCGTCCACGACCTCGTCATCATTGGGGGTCGTGGTATTGCCTGTGCCGCCACCGGCGGCTTCTGAAGCCGCTGCCTGCTCGTAGAGCTTCTGGCTGAACTCCTGGCTGGCGCTCATGAGGGCGTCCGTGGCGGCGCTGATCGCCGCCATGTCCTCACCAGCGAGTGCGGTCTTGAGTTCGGCGAGTCGACCTTCGACGTTGCTGCGATCCTCCGGCGACAACTTGTCGCCCTGGTCGACGAGCAACTTCTCGGTCTGGTACACGAGCGAATCCGCCTTGTTGCGGATCTCCGCCTCCTCGCGTCGACGGGCATCCTCAGCGGCGTGCGCCTCGGCGTCACGAACCATCTGGTCGATCTGGTCCTTGTTGAGAGAGGACTGGCCGGTGATGGTCATGGACTGCTCTTTGTTGGTGGCGCGGTCCTTGGCCGACACATGCACGATGCCGTTGGCGTCGATGTCGAACGTGACCTCAATCTGCGGCACGCCGCGAGGAGCGGGCGGCAGGTCGACAAGTTGGAACTTACCGAGGGTCTTGTTGTAGGCGGCCATCTCCCGCTCGCCCTGGAGCACGTTGATCTCCACGGACGGCTGGTTGTCCTCGGCGGTGGTGAACACCTCGGTCCGACGGGTCGGGATGGTGGTGTTGCGCTCGATGAGCCGGGTCATGACGCCACCCTTGGTCTCGATGCCGAGTGACAACGGCGTGACGTCGAGCAACAGCACGTCCTTGACCTCGCCCTTGAGGACACCGGCCTGCACCGCCGCACCGACGGCGACCACCTCGTCTGGGTTCACGCCCTTGTGGGGGTCGTTGCCCGTCATGGACTTCACGAGTTCCATCACTGCGGGCATCCGGGTGGAACCGCCGACGAGCACCACGTGGTCGATGTCACCCTTGGACAAGCCGGCATCGGTGATGGCCTGCTCGAACGGGGTCTTGCAACGGGCGAGCAGATCAGCGGTCAGTTCTTCGAACTTGGACCGAGTCAACTTCTCGTCAAGGTGGAGTGGGCCTTCCTGCGTGGCGGTGATGAACGGCAGGTTGATCTGGGTTTCGGCCACCTGGGACAACTCGATCTTGGCCTTCTCGGCAGCCTCTTTGAGGCGCTGCATGGCCATGTTGTCCTTGGACAGATCGACTCCGTGGGCACCCTTGAAGGTGTCCACCAGCCAGTCGATGATGCGCTGGTCCCAGTCGTCGCCGCCGAGTTCGGTGTCGCCGTGAGTGGACTTCACCTCGAACACGCCGTCGCCGATCTCGAGCACGGACACGTCGAATGTGCCACCCCCGAGGTCGAACACGAGGATGGTCTGATCGGCACCTTCCCGCTCGAGGCCGTAGGCGAGGGCCGCAGCGGTGGGTTCGTTGATGATGCGCAGCACCTCAAGCCCGGCGATCTGGCCGGCCTCCTTGGTGGCGGTCCGCTGGGCGTCGTCGAAATACGCCGGGACCGTGATGACTGCCTGGGTGACAGGTTCACCGAGGTACGCCTCGGCGTCCCTCTTGAGCTTCATGAGCACCCGGGCCGCGATCTCCTGCGGGGTGTACTTCTTGCCGTCAATGTCTTCGGACCAGTCAGAACGCCCCATGAAGCGCTTCACGGAACGGAATGTGCGGTCCGGGTTGGTGATGGCCTGACGCTTGGCCACTTCGCCGACGAGCACTTCGCCGTTCTTGGCGAATGCCACGACGGATGGGGTGGTCCGGGCCCCTTCTGCGTTGGGGATGACCACAGGGTCACCACCCTCGAGCACGGCGACGACGGAGTTCGTGGTTCCCAGGTCGATTCCTACGGCCTTTGGCATTGTCCTACCTTCCGGTTCCTTTTGTGTGGGGGTGAAGCCAACTTACGCTGGCGAGCGATTGTTGATAGAGGAAAAGTATAAAAGTTGAGTGACTAGTTAGCAACTTCTGGAAGAAGGAAATTTCGCCGCCGGCCAGGACGCCCACAGCGCCGGGATTGCAGGCGGAACCGCCCCAGCAGAGACCACCCACGGGGTAGGGTCCGCCCATGACCACCCTCGTGCTGCTGCGACACGGCCAGAGCCAATGGAACCTTGAGAACCGGTTCACCGGTTGGTGGGACGCCGATCTGACCCCCTCGGGCGAACAGGAAGCCCGCACAGCGGGGGTGCTACTCAGCGACGCCGGCGTCCTCCCCGACATCGTCCACACCTCACTGCAGACCCGGGCCATCCGATCCGCCAACCTGGCGCTCGAGGCGATGGGGCGGGCCTGGATCCCCGTGGAACGCACCTGGCGACTCAACGAACGTCACTACGGCGACCTGACTGGCCTCGACAAGGCCGAAACGGCCGCCAAACACGGAGAGGACAAGGTGAAGGTGTGGCGTCGGGCGTACGACATCGCCCCGCCCCCCATCTCCCCGGACAACCCCTACGACCCGGCTGCCGACCCGCGCTACGTCGAGCTGGACCCCGCCGTCATCCCCGCCTCGGAATGCCTCGCCGACGTGGTCCGACGCACCTGGCCGTGGTTCGAGGACCGGGCGGTGCCGGTGCTGCGATCGGGGCGGACCCTGCTCGTCGCCGCCCACGGAAACAGCCTGCGGGCCGTAGTCAAGGAACTCGACGGCATCTCCGACGACGACATCACCGAACTGAACCTCCCCACCGGCGTGCCGCTCGTCTACGAACTCGGCGAGGACCTCCGCCCGGTGGACCGGCGACACCCCCTCGAGCGGTGCCTCGGTGATCCCGAAGCCATCGCCGCCGCCGCCGCCGCGGTGGCGGCGCAAGGATCCAACGCAGGGAACTGAACCCGGGCGCCAAACGCGGAGGGGGTGCGGCACCCGAAGGCACCGCACCCCACTCCACTCAACCGTGTGGCTGAGCTGACGTCAGATGGCGTCCGCTCCGCTCTCACCCGTACGGATCCGCACGACCTGGTCGACCGAGGTCACCCAGATCTTGCCGTCACCGATCTTGCCGGTGGAGGCGGCGGTCTGGATGGCGCTGGTGATCCCAGCGGCGTCCTCAGTCACCACCTCGACCTTGACCTTCGGGATGAATTCCACCTGGTATTCCGCACCCCGGTAGGTCTCGGTGTGACCGCCCTGGCGACCGAAGCCCTTGACCTCGGTCACCGTGATGCCGGCCACACCCAGCCCCTTGAGGGCTTCCTTGACCGCATCGAGCTGATGCGGCTTGATGACTGCTGTGACGAGCTGCATGGTTCGTGTTCCTTTCCTCGTCGTTGTCCGTCAGGACGCCATCGCCGAAACGGACGCCGGCGTCAGCATGTCGGGGCCGTAGCCGGGAGCACCGTGCTCGGAGACATCGAGACCCTCGAGTTCCTCCTCGGCGCTGACCCGCAGCAGGCGAACTGCCTTGAGCACACCGAACAAGATCGCCGAGAGCACACCGACGAACACCATGATCGCCACGGCACCGAGCACCTGGGTCCCGATGAGGCTGCCACGGGTGACCTCGTTCTCCACCAGGTAGCTCTCCTGGACGAAGATCCCGGCGGCAAGCACACCCCACAGACCCGACACCATGTGGACGCCCACCGCACCAACCGGGTCGTCGACCTTGAGGACCCGCTCGACGAAGAGCACCGCAGGGACCACCACGACACCGGCGATGGCGCCGACAATGATGGCGGGAATCGGGTCGATGGTGCCCACACCCGCACAGATGGCCACGAGACCAGCCAACAAGCCGTTACCGGCCATTGAGGTGTCCGGCTTCTTGAGCAGCACCCAGGCGCTGAACATCGCCCCGATCGCACCGGCGCAACCGGCGAACAAGGTGATGACCGCAATCACGGGCACGGACATGTCCGCCTGCAACGCCGAACCCGGGTTGAACCCGAAGAACCCGATGAAGAGGATGAACACACCGGCCATGGCCAGAGGGATCGAGTGACCCGGGATGGCCCGAGGCTTGCCGTCCGCACCGAACTTGCCGATACGGGGGCCGATGAACGCTGCGCCAACGAGAGCCGCCGTGCCGCCAACGAGGTGGACGAGACCCGAACCGGCAAAGTCGATGAAGCCACGCTCGGCCAACCAGCCGCCGCCCCACTTCCAGCTCACAACCACCGGGTAGATGAAGCCCGTGATGACCACGGTGTACACGAGGTAGGCCACGAACTTCGTCCGTTCCGCCACGGCGCCGGCCACGATGGTGGCCGCGGTCGCTGCGAATGCTGCCTGGAAGAAGAAGTCCGTCGACACGCTGAGCGGGTAGAACCCGTCCTCGGAGGCCGTCGCCAGATCCGGGAACGTGTCCATGAGCCCCGGCACGCCCCAACCGGCGAAACCGAACCAGCCACCCTCAAAACCCGGGTAGGCGAGACCCCAACCGACGAGGGCGAACACCATCACGCCCAACGCACAGTCCATGAGGCTCTTCATCATCATGTTCGAGGAGTTCTTCGCCCGGGTGAGCCCGGCAGCGAGCAGAGCGAAGCCCGCCTGCATGAAGAACACGAGCACACCCGCAATGAAGATGAAGATGTTGTCGAGAATGACGGTCTGGGCGACGTCAGCCGCCGAACCGACAAAACGGGCGTAGAGGTCGACGTCTTCGACGACCACCTCCACGTCCTGGGCGAGCACCGGGGAGGAGGCCAGCAACAGCCCTGCGGCTGCGAGTCCTCCCCCGGTGAGCAGTTTCCAACGCATGCTTCCTCCTTGGTTTGTCTGTCGTGGGCCCGGCCACGAGGCCGGGCGGGTTGCCAAACCGTCGGCCGCATCGTTGGGACCGTCGGGGGCGACTGGTTGTCTGAATCGAACGTGACGATATGGAGCCGTCGTTTCCCTTCGATATGCGGCGCGTTACGCCTCGCGCACCGGAATGTGACGTCTGTGTTTCACGCTCGACCCGCTTGAGACCCCGCCCGCTCGAGCAGGTACCCCCGTGAGCGAATCGTCCTTATGGCGAGACCAAGTGGGGCGATGCGGCGACGCAACCGCAACACGTGGACATCGAGGGCATTTCGGCCTGGCGCACCCTCCGGCCACCCCGCTGCGGCCAACTGCGCCCGCGACACCACCGTGTCGAGACGATCAATGAGGGCCGTGACGATCCGGGCTTCGACCGGTGGCAAGGCGACCCAGCCATCCCCACATCGCACCACCCCATCGGCGTCAATCACCGGCCGCGTCGGCGCCATCATGAGCGCACGCCGAGCGAGCGTCCCGAGTCGGACCTCAATGTCCCCATCGTCGGCCGGCAGACGCACCCAGTCCTCAAGGGGGTCGAGGCACACCGGGGGCGTGACCGAAGCCGAAACGAGGAGAAGCCTCGGCCGACCTGCAACCGCCAACCGAGACCGGCGATGTTCACCCGAGGGCCAGTCGATGACTTCAACGGTTGGTGCCTCACCGGTTCGGGGCCCCGATGGGAGAAGACCCGAGGCCCCGGTGGGCACGGAAACGTTCTCTGCTTCGCTGTCTACCCACTGCGTGGGAAGGGCCCGCAGTTCCATGCGGGCACGGTAAGGAGCCGTTGTTTCGAGGGGGTTTCCCGTCAATGAACGGGTCGGGACACAACCCGAGCAACGGACCCAACACCGCCGTAGGCTTCAGCCATGGCCTCCAAGGACCATCTCACCCACCTCGCCAACCTTCCCCTCCTGAGCGCCTGTTCCCAGCGGGAACTGCAAAAGGTGGCCCGAGTGACCGACGAGGTCGAGGTGGAAGCGAACGCCACCCTCATGGAACAGGGACAACTCGCCCGGGAAGCGTTCGTCATCGTTTCGGGCACCGCCGAAGTCCGCCGGGACGGCACGAAGGTCGCGGTTGTCGGCGCCGGAGAGTGCGTCGGAGAACTGGCACTGCTCGACCACCAGCCTCGGAGCGCCTCGGTCGTGGCACTTGAACCGATGACGCTCCTCGTCATTCCTTCCACTGCATTCACGGCGCTCCTGGACGACGCTCCGGGACTGTCACGCAAGTTGCTCGGCAGCCTCGCCAAGCGCATTCGCGACCTCGACTCACGGCTCACGGACTGAACACAAGGCCCCCTCGGGGGGTCCATTGGTCTTTGAGTACCCCGCACAGGGCTGCGGGGGGGTAGTTTCTCGGGTGTTATGAGCGCCTCAACTGAAGAAGCAGAGACCACGTCCGCGCCCACCCGCCGTCGGGTCCGACCATCACAGATCGTGATCGGGCTGGGCATCGCCATCGGGTTGGTCACCGTCCTGTCAGGCCTCGCCGGTCTTGTGTTCCCCCACGAGTTCGACGACGACCTCGTCACACGGGAAGTCTTCGGCGGCATCCCCGCGCCGTTGAAGGTCGCCTTCTACGTCGTCGTGCCATTGGTGCTCGTCTATGGCGCTGTGCTGTTCAGCCAGCGGGTCCGCAACTGGGAGCGGGGCCGACCCGACAACCGGTCGACCAACGCCTCCAACGTCAAGCGTCGGGCCCGAGACTTCCGAGCCGGGGTGTACATGAAGACGCTGCTGCGCGACCCCGCTGCAGGCATCATGCACTCGCTCATCTACTTCAGTTTCCTCATCCTGCTCGCCGTCACCACGATCCTCGAGATCAACCACCAGCTCCCCAACAACCTCAAGTTCCTCGAGGGCGGGGTGTACCAGGGCTACTCCTTCATCGCCGACATCGCAGGTGTGGCGCTCGTCGTGGGCTGCGTGTGGGCGCTCGTTCGACGCTACGTGCAGCGGCCGTACCGGATCCGCATCAAGACCAAGCCGGAACACCTCGCCGGCATCGTGGTGCTTTTGGCCCTTGGCGTGACGGGATTCTTCGCCGAAGCGTTCCGCATCGTCGACACCGGCATGCCCGAGTTCGAGAAGTGGTCGGTGGTGGGGTACCCCCTCGCCATGTTGTTCGAGAACAACGCCAACGCCGCCGGATGGCAGCAGGTGTGGTGGGTCATCCACGTGCTGGCCTTCATCGCCTTCCTCGCCATCCTGCCCATCACGATGCTGCGTCACATGTTCACCTCGCCGCTCAACATGTGGCTGCGGGACCGGGAACGGCCCAAGGGCGCGATGAAGCCCATGCCGAACCTCATGGAAACCGAACTCGAGAGTTTCGGCGCCTCCACCATTGAGGACTTCACCTGGAAGCAGTTGTTGGACCTCGACGCCTGCACCATGTGCGGTCGGTGCACCTCGGTGTGTCCCGCCCATGCCACCGGCAAACCTCTCGACCCGCGCGAGATCGTCCTCAAGAGCGGCGAGGTCATGGCCGCCACCGGCGACCCCAAGGTGTCCCCCCCGCTCAGCGTTGACGGCGACATCACGGTGAGCGCCAACTCGTTGTTCGAACGCATCTCAACCGAGGAGGTGTGGGCGTGCACGACGTGCAAGGCCTGTGACGAGATCTGCCCGGTGAACATCGAGATCATGGACAAGATCCTCGACATGCGCCGCTACCTGTCGCTCATGGAGTCGGACTTCCCCACCGAGTTGGGCAACGCCTACCGGGCCATGGAGAACCAGGGCAACCCGTGGGCGATGAACCAGGGCGAGCGGGCCGACTGGGCCGCGAAGCTCGACGTCGACGTGCCGGTCGTCGACGGCTCGGGCAGCCTCGACCACGAATACCTGTACTGGGTCGGTTGCGCCGGATCGTTCGACGACAAGAACAAGAAGGTCACCCAGGCCATGGCCAAGCTGCTGACCCGGGCGGACATCGACTTCGCCATCCTGGGATCGTCGGAAATGTGCACCGGTGACTCGGCCCGGCGGTCGGGCAACGAGTACATCTTCCAGATGCTGGCCATGCAGAACATCGAGACGATGAACGGCATGGGGGTGAAAAAGATCATCACCCAGTGCCCGCACTGCTTCAACACGCTGCTCAACGAGTACCCCCAGCTCGGCGGCAACTACGAGGTGGTTCACCACACCCAACTGCTCGAGTGGCTGGTGGAGACCGGCAAGCTCGACCTGTCCCAGGCCCGACTCGAGGAGCGTGTCGTTTACCACGACTCGTGCTACCTCGGTCGCCACAACGACGTGTACCTCGCCCCCCGCAAGCTCATCGGCTCCATCGGTGGTGTCGAGGTCGTCGAGGCGGGTCGCAACGGCACCAAGGGCATGTGCTGTGGTGCGGGCGGTGCCCGCATGTGGATGGAGGAGCACACGGGCAAGCAGGTGAACGTGGAACGCTCCCAGGAACTGCTCGCCACCGGTGCCACCCGCATCGCAACGGCGTGTCCGTTCTGCTACATCATGATCGACGACGGCGTGAAGGGTGAAGGCGTCGACGAGGAGCAGGTCAAGGTCGGCGACATTGCCCTGCACATGCTCGAAGCCATCGAGGAGGGCGAAGCAAACGCCCTCCGTGCACCCGACACCTCAATGAGCTGACACAACCCGATCCCCGTTGCGGGGTGGGACCTCGGCGAGCCCTCAGGCGAAGTTCTCCCAGTACCGGCTCGGTCGCGGACCGCGCTGGTGCTGGTACTTCGATCCCACCACTGAGGACCCATAGGGGTTATCTGCGGCGGTCGTCATCTTGATGAAGCTGATCTGGCCGATCTTCATGCCGGCGTACAACGTGATCGGCAGGTTGGCGACGTTTGAGAGCTCCAGGGTCAACTGCCCGTCCCAGCCGGCGTCAACGAACCCCGCCGTGGAATGGATCAACAGGCCCAGACGCCCAAGCGAACTCTTGCCCTCAAGCCTGGCGACGAGATCGTCGGGTATGGCTACCCGCTCGAGTGTCGAACCGAGAACGAACTCGCCCGGATGAAGGATGAACGGATCATCCTCGTCAGCCACCTCGATCAGCTCGGTGAGGTTCTCAAGGTTTTCCTTGACGTCGATCAATCCCATCGTGTGATTGCGGAACACACGGAACTGCGAATCGATGTGAAGGTCGACCGAGCTGGGCTGCACACAGGCGTCATTGAACGGCTCGATCACGATGCGGCCGGCGGCCACCTCTTCTCGGATGGAACGGTCAGAGAGGATCACGGCGCCGAGGCTAGTCGGCGACGCAGCGCCCACGGGTGTGCCCCGCCTCGAGCCGACCGGGTAGGGTCAGGACGTTCTGCGGGCGTAGTTCAATGGCAGAACATCAGCTTCCCAAGCTGAGAATGCGAGTTCGATTCTCGTCGCCCGCTCCACACGAATCGCAGCCGGTGAGGACTCTGCGATCACCCCGATACGCTCGGTACTCCCCATGTCCTCCCCCCCTGCGCGCACGTTCCTGGTCACCGGCGCCAACACCGGTATCGGCAAAGCCACCGCCCAAGGACTCGCCGCCACCGGCCAGCGGGTGATCCTCGCCGGTCGGTCGGTGGAAGCCACCACGGCGGCCATGGAACTGATCCATCTCGCCACCGGAAACGACAACCTCGAACACCTCCCCCTCGACCTCGCCGATCTCGACTCGGTGCGTCGAGCCGTGCATGCCCTGCACGAAACGGGAACGCCCATCGACGTGCTGATCGCCAACGCCGGGGTGGCCGGCCAGCGAGGGCGCACCGCCCAGGGTTTCGAACTCGCCTTCGGCGTGAACCACCTCGGTCACTTCGCCCTCGTGACGGGCGTATTGGATCTGGTGCTCGCCGGCACCTCACCGAGGGTTGTCGTGGTGTCATCGGACTCGCACTACCAAGCCAAGGGTCTCCCCGAGGATCGCCTGCGCCGCGCCACACGGAGCGTCACCGGACTACCCGAGTACGCCCGGTCCAAACTCGCCAACGTGCTGTTCGCCCAAGAACTGGCCCGTCGAGTGCCCGCCAGCGACCTCGGTGTGCACGCGCTGGACCCCGGGGTCATCGCATCGGACATCTGGCGCCGGGTTCCTGAACCGGTGCGTTCGCTCATGACTCGCAAGATGGCCACCACCACCGAGGGCGCCCAGACGTCGCTGTGGTGCGCCACGTCTGACGACCTCCTCGGCGAGTCCGGCGGGTACTACGCCGACTGCGCCCCAAAGGAGCCGAGCGCCGTGGCCACACCCGAATTGGCGGAGTGGCTCTGGCGCAAGAGCGAAACGTGGGTCGCCTGATCACCATCGGGTCACACGTGCCGCGACGGCATCCGTGCGTCGGCGCGCAACAACGTGGTGCAGAGGTGGTGCAGGTGAACCTGTCAGCACCGCGCAACTGGGCCGCACCGGTACCCCACGGTGACGAGGACACCCTCGCTGCATCCGGCCTTCCGATGTTCGTGCACGCCCCGTACGTGGTGAACCCGGCAAGTCCCGACGCTGGGGTGCGCCACCGGTCAAGAACGTGCCTCGAGGCAGAGTCCGTCGCTGCGGCCCGGCTCGGCGCCTGCGGTCTGGTTGTCCACGGCGGGCACGCCGGCGAGGACGCTTCAGTCGGAGACGGCATTGACCGGTGGGTCGAAACCCTCCGTGGCGCTCATCTCGGGTGCCGGCTCCTCATTGAGAACACCGCCGGGGGGTCGAGCGCGGTGGCGCGGACCCCCAACGATCTCGGACGCCTCGTGGAGGCACTGCGTGGCGTCGGTCACGACGTCGGGGTGGTTCTCGACACCTGCCACGCCCACGCCGCCGGTCTGGATCTGCGGACGGTCGTCGACGAACTCAGCGAGGCGTGTGGCGCCATTGACCTCGTGCACGCCAACGACTCAAAAGACCCTGCCGGGTCCGGACGGGACCGACACGAACATCTCGGAGAGGGGACCGTGCCACCCGAGCAGTTGGTGGCGGTCGTCGCTTCAGCGGGCGCACCGATCGTGGTGGAGACACCAGGGGGAGCGTCACGTCAGGCCGCCGACATTGCGTGGCTCCGTGACCGTCTCGGTCCGCTTGCTCAGGGCGCAACCAGCGTGGATGCTTGACCCGTGGGGGAACACACAGACGAGGCACCTGACGCCATGACCGCCGCCGGCGGGTCCCGGCCGATCCACGCTGCGGATCTCGGTGCGGCGTGGCAGGAGTTCATTCGCCACCCAAGCGCCCGTCTCGTCGTGGCGCAGACCGTTGCTGCAGCGGCGTGGCGCCTGTCGTTCGGCCGGCTGCGCCGCAGCGACCTGCCGGTGTTCGTGGGCATGGCGTTGTGGTGGCCGTTCCAGGAATGGTTGGTGCACACGTACCTGCTGCACGCGCCACCTCGACGCATCGCCGGACGCCGAATCGACCCGCTGGCCGCACGCCACCACCGCGCCCATCACGCCGACCCGTGGGACCCGGCCATCACCCTGCTGCCCATGTGGGTCGTGGCTCCCGCTGCGCCACTCGAGCTTGCGGGGTGGCTGGCGGTCATGCCCTCACGGCGCGCTGCGGCCAACGGCATGCTGGCGGGCAGTCTCGCCACCCTCGCCTACGAATGGGTCCACCACCTCGTGCACCTCGGCTACCGGCCTCGCCGCAGCTGGTTCCGCTGGGTGCAGCGGCGTCACCGCCTCCACCACTTCAAGGATGAACACCTGTGGCTCGGGGTGACCTCACCGTGGATCGACGACCTGTTGGGGACCGCACCCGACCCACGCACCGTGGCGACCTCACCGACGGTTCGTAGCGTGCACCCACCCGACGCCGCCTGATTCAGCCGGCGAGCACCTCCGCCACGTCAACGACCCGTCGCTCGGCGATGGAGCGGTGGGCGGCGACACCGACGGCCACGGAGAGCAACCCGTCCTCCAGCGTGACCCCGGGGTCGCCTCCGGTGCGAATGGCGTCGAGGAAGTCCCGATGCTCGAGGTAACTGGCGCCGTGGTGGCCGCCCTCATAGGCGACCCGGTCGTCGGTGACGATCTCGGTGCGCACTCCCGGCCAGCCACCCTCGCGACGACCGATGCGGAACTCCCCCGACGGCAGGAACGCCTCGACCTTCCCGCAATCGCCGACCACCGAGACCTCCTCTTGGTTCTTGGAGCCCTCGGCGAACATGCACAAGTCGAGTGACGCCCGCGCCCCACCGGCGTACTCGACGATGACCAGTGCGTGGTCGTCAATGTCGGGCACCTCCCCGTCGTAGGTTTCGTCGAGATGGTTGACCGCCTGACCGCCCGAGGCCATGACCGCCACCGGCGTGTCGCCGGTGAGCAGATTCATGAGGTCGAAGAAGTGACAGCACTTCTCCACCAGCGTCCCCCCGGTGTTGCGGTTGAAGCGATTCCAGTCGCCGATCTTTGGCAGGAACGGGAACCGGTGTTCACGAATGGCCACCATGTGGACCCGCCCCACCTCGCCGGCGGCCACCGCGGCAGCGAGTCGGGCCACCGGAGGCATGTAGCGGTACTCAAGGCCCATCCACACCACGCCGTCATGATGGCGTGCCGCGTCCACCACCTCCTGACAGTCCGCAACGGTGGTGCACAGCGGCTTCTCAACGAGTGCGTGCATCCCGGGACGTTCCAGCACGTCGAGCACGATGTTGTGGTGCGTGTGGTTCGGGCTGACCACCACCACGGCGTCCACCAACCCCGAGTCGAGTAGTTCACGGTGATCGGTGAAGGTGGCGATGCGTTCGCCTTCGTCACCGGCGGCCGCCACGATCCACTCGAGTTGCGCCTCTACGGGATCCGCCGCGGCGGTGACCACCGCACCCGGCAGGTGCTGGAGGTTCCAGAGGTGTTCGGTACCCATCATGCCCGCACCGATGATTCCGTAACGCACCTCGTTGTCAGCCATACCCGGTCCCGTCTGCCCAACCCCGCGTCCCCTGCGGGGGCCGGGCGTAGTGTAGGGATCGTCATGTCCGGTGTGCTTATCGATCCAAACCCGAGGACCTTCGGCGACGGCCTCACCGTCGGACCCATCGGTTTCGGCTGCTGGCGATTCACCCAAACCGACAACGCCGCCGCCCACGCGGTCCTCGACACGGCGGTGGATCTGGGAATGAACCTGGTCGACACCGCCGACGTGTACGGCCTCGATTGGGGTGGGACAGGGTTCGGGACGGTGGAGGAACGACTCGGGGAGGTCCTCGCCTCGGCGCCCGGCCTGCGGGACCGCATCGTGCTGGCCACCAAGGGCGGCATCGTGCCGGGGGTCCCCTACGACTCGAGTGCGACGGCACTGCGGTCGGCGTGTGAGGCGTCACTTCGGCGGCTGAGGGTGGACTGCATTGACCTGTACCAGGTGCACCGGCCCGACCTGTTCACACACCCATCAGAGGTGGCCACCACCCTCGCTGCGCTCCACCGTGAGGGCAAGATCCGCTCGGTTGGAACGTCAAACCACACGCCCGCCCAGCACCAGGCACTCGCCAGCGCCCTCACCGAGGTCGGCATCCGGGTCGCCACAACCCAGGTGGAGTGGTCGGCGCAGCGTCTCGACCCGATGCGCAACGGGACGTTCGACCTCGCCATGGAGGAGGCCACCACGGTCCTAGGGTGGAGTCCGTTGGCTGGCGGCCGCCTCACCGAGGGGGTCGATCCGTCGGGCGATCAGGCACTCGTCGACGTGCTCGATGACCTCGCTGACCGCCACGGCGTCACCCGTTCGACGATCGGGCTGGCGTTCGCGCTCACCCCGCCGTGTCGTCCGGTGATCCTCGTCGGAACCCAGACGCCACAGCGTCTGCGCGCCGCGACGGAGGCCCTCGGGGTTCCGCTCACGCGCACGGACGCCTACCGGATCATCGAAGCGAGCGAGGGGGTTCCGTTGCCGTGAGTTCACCGGTGGAGATCGCCTGGTTCTCAGCGTTGTGTGACGACGATTACCGGTTGTTGGGGGTGCCCGAGGCCGACCTGCGTTCGTCGTGGGACCATTGCCGCAGCATCGCCACGACCGCCGAGGCGGCAGGGTTCGACAACCTGCTGTTGCCTTCGGGGTACACGTTGGGGATCGACTCGACGACCTTCGCGGCGGGCATGGCGGGGTTCCTCGAACGGATGCACCTGTTGTTGGCGGTGCGGGTCGGGGAACTCGTCGTCCCACAACTCGCCCGACAGCTTGCTTCCCTCGACGAGATGCTCGGCGGTCGCCTCACGGTCAACATCATCTCGTCTGACATACCCGGCGAGACGCTGGAGTCCGCCCCCCGGTATCGCCGCACCCTTGAGGTGATGCAGGTGTTGCGTTCGCTGATGGCGGGGGAACACACCGAATTCCATGGTGAGTTCGTGGACATCGATCTGGACCCGCCGCGGATCGCCACCGACCGGCGACGCTGCCCGCCGCTGTATTTCGGTGGCCTGTCCGAAGCCGCCCGCGACACGGCCGCAGCGGGTGCCGACGTGTACCTGATGTGGCCCGACACGCTCGACGCCGTCGCCGCCACGGTCGACGACCTGCGGACCCGTGCCGCCCGACACGACCGGACCCTGCGATTCGGGTACCGGGTGCACGTGGTGGTGCGCCGCAGCGAAGCCGAGGCCCGCGCCGCAGCGGCGAACCTTGTGAGCTGTCTCGATCCCGTCGAGGGGGAAGCCATTCGACGTCGCTCCCTCGACTCGGGGTCGGCGGGCGTGGCCCGTCAGGGCGAGTTACGTGACCTCGCCGATGAGGACGGGTACGTCGAGGCCAACCTGTGGACCGGGGTGGGTCGAGCCCGGTCCGGGTGTGGGGCCGCAATCGTGGGTGACCCCGACCAGGTGGTGGCCAAACTCCTCGCCTACCGAGAACTTGGCATCGACGCGTTCATCCTGTCGGGGTATCCGCACCGTGACGAGTGCGAACTCGTCGGGCAGCACGTGCTCCCCCGTATCGACCACGCCCCGCTGTACCCCGCCCCCTGACAGGCTCAGGCAGTGACACCGTACCGACGCAGTATGCGTTGGCGTTTTCGCGGGCAGATGTTGGCCCGGGTGACGTCACCCTCGTAGTGATCGACGACCCGGTGGTCCATGATCCGCCGCCACACCGGTGGGATGACCGCCGCGGTGATCATCCCGGCGTAGCCCGACGGAAGTTCCGGGGACTCGTCGAAGTGACGCAGCACCTGGTAGGGACGCAACGGGTTGGCGTGGTGATCGGAGTGTCGCTGGAGGTTGTAGAGCACGACGTTGGAGGCGATGTTGTCGGCGTTCCACGAGTGGTGCGGTTCGCAGCGCTCGTAACGGCCGCTGGGGAGTTTCTGGCGCAATAGCCCGTAGTGCTCCACGTAGTTGACGACCTCGAGCATGCTGAACCCGAAGATGGTCTGGATGATGAGGAACGGGATGATGGCGGTGCCGAACACCGCCAGCATCACGCCGAACAGCACGGCAGTCATGGCCCAGGCGTTGAGAAGGTCGTTGCGCAGCGACCACCACCGACGTCCCTTGCGGGCAAGTGCGGCCACCTCGATCTCCCATGCCGACCGCAGGCTGCCGATCACGGTCCGGGGCAGAAACGCCCAGAACGACTCGCCGAAGCGGGCACTGGCCGGATCTTCCGGGGTGGACACCCGGACGTGGTGGCCACGGTTGTGTTCGACGTAGAAGTGCCCGTACGCACTCTGGGCGAGTGCCACCTTGGACAGCCGGCGCTCGAGTCGGGGCCGCTTGTGACCGAGTTCGTGGGCGGTGTTGATGGCGATGCCGGCAACGAGACCGACGGTGAGGCTGAGGCCCACGTAGGCGAACCAGGAAAGGTCGTGCGTCGCCACGTACCAACACGCCCACACGAACGAAACGAACTGCAGGGGGATGTAGGCGTAGACGGCGAGTCGGTAGAAGCGTTCCGACTCGAGTCGCTCCACCGCCTCGGCGGGCGGGTTGGTGGGGTCGGTGCCCCGCACGAGGTCGAGGATGGGCATGAACACGAACAGCCACATCGGACCAAGCCACCACCACAGCGACCAACCGGTCGCCGCCACGAGTCCCCACGCCACGAACGGCAACAACGGCACGACGAGACCGATCAGCCAGGCGTAACGGTACGGCCCCGGCCACACGGAGGGGTCCATGATCGGAATCTTGGATCGGGTGGCGCGTCGGGCGGTCATGGCAGTTCCGCCGGATCAGGGGCGGGCAGGACGAGGAAGTCGGCGAGGCTGTCGGCCACCACCTCAGGCGGATCGTCGGGAGCGTTCACGGCGTACGACAGCAGCAGACGGGCGATGACGTCGGCCCGGCGACGGGAACGCACCGGATCGGGGTCGGGGGCCTTGACGGCGAGAAGCGCCTCGACGGTGGCGCGCACGACACTGAGGAAGCTCGGGGTTCCGCCATCACCCTCGGCGACGAGTACCGGAACCAATGCCTCGGGTTCGGTCCGGACGATCCGGTCGAGCAACGGGTGCTCACGAACGAGTTCGAGGGTGGTCCGCACCCCGGTGGCGATGGCGAGCCGGGGATCGTCGATGTCGGCCACCGACTGCGCCACTCGTTCGACGAGAACGGTGGTCTCGGCCATGAGCGCTGCGCCCAGCAGTTCGTCGCGCGACGAGAAGTAGCGGTAGAGCGTGGGTCGGGACAGTCCGGCGGCACGAGCGACGTCCGACAGCGACAACCGGGCGACCCCGTGCAGGGACGCGGTGAGGATGGCGGCATCGAGAATGGCCTGACGGGTTGTTTCCGACGAGGAATCCAGTGACGAGGGCACGATGACAAGTTAACACTATTCGTCAATGTGTAAAGCAGGTCCCTGCCGAGATGCGCGCTGCCCCGGGAAGCGACGGCGAGGGTTCCCGGTGATCCCGGCGAAACCACCAGCAACCGCAGTTCAACGAAGGCCGCAGACGTCGACGTCGACGAGTCATCAGCACCAAGTGGAGCCGATTGTTGCCCGCTCGCCGGAGGGAACGGTTAGGGGGCTGGCGTGATGGCGTACACCACAACTGCGTTGCGCTCATCGGGCTCCCACAAGATGAGCCACTCCTCGCCCTGGCTGTTCACGGGAATCCCCCACACCCCGATGTTCGAGTAGCGACGTCGACGGCATGCAGATGCGCCCGGATCGGCCTCGAGCTGGTCGAGTTCCTGGTGGAGTCTCCCGACGAGCTCGCGCCGAGTCGCGTCGCTTTCCAGTGCAGTCAACATCTCGTCCGCCTGCTCGCTGAAGAGCAGTTGGGCCACCGCTCAGTCCCCTCGTGGTGCGCCTGAGCGGTCCCGGCGCCGGAGCGAGGTTGGGTTCTGGCGAGTGTGCTCGATACTGGCCATCAGAGCAGCGTCCTGCAGCAGTTTGCGTTCGGCTTCGGTGATGACGGTCGCAGGCTCCCAAACCAACGTGCCGTCGGGCTCCTCACGAACGAGGTAGGCGTCATGTTTGGCAATGCGGGCCAGGTTGGCGCGCTTGCGATCCTGGAGCTCCACGAAATGCGTTGTCATGGCTTCCACCGTACTCATCTACCCAAAAGCCCGCAAGGGGCAACTACCCCAGCGCCCGAAACCGCACGTGGAGCGCCACATCGCGTTGGCGCCGTCGGATGTGATGGTCCGGCGCGACTCGATCACTCTCGCACCGCGTTGGGCCACTCCCGCCAGCCACCACCCCGGGCG
>Ga0207935_1000044_pt1 | contig 33973 bp, 33 predicted proteins | sample LakMenEpi30Aug10_FD_150746 | JGI IMG/M metagenome (GOLD analysis project Ga0207935, IMG submission 150746) | Freshwater microbial communities from Lake Mendota, WI - 30AUG2010 deep hole epilimnion (SPAdes) | ecosystem: Environmental > Aquatic > Freshwater > Lake > Epilimnion/Euphotic zone ...
GAAGCCGGCATTGAACATAATCATGAGTCAGATAAACCTGCGGGCGATGACCATGGCGATGACCATGGCGATGACCATTCTGAAGACCACGAACACGATCACGAAGAGTAAATCGTTACATGAATAAATCTGAGGTCAAAGTAATCGGTATCTTGGAGCGCGTTGGTGGATTTGCCAGCGCACAAGAGCTCTACCAATTACTGCAGAGAAATGGTGAATCTATTGGCCTCACGACCGTCTATCGCGCGTTGCAGTCTCTGGTGAGCGACAAGATTGTTGACCAACTGCGGCGCGACGACGGTGAAGCTATCTACCGCCTCTGCGGAGATAGCCATCATCATCATTTAGTCTGCAAACAGTGTGGTTCTACGGTAGAAATCGAAGGTAGCGCAATCGAACGATGGACCAAAGCTATGGCTGAAGAACATGGATTTCGCGAAGTTGGCCACACTGCTGAGATCTTTGGAATCTGTCCTCGCTGTTAGAAATCGAGTGCAGAATTCCTTAAGACTTTCTCGTTTGCTTCAGTCGCCGGGATAACCCATCTCTTGTACTTCTCGTTTTCAAATTCAAGAATCAAAACTGGGCGCCTTTTATAGACCACACAGAAGTCTCGACCTTTTCGATGCCACATAGTGCCCAACATGATTACATAAGGAAATCCAGTTCCCGGAGCACGGATTCCTCGTAGCACTTGAGTAGTCCAAGGTTTTTCATCTCTTGTAACGGACTTCAAATGAGAGATATCGGCAGATGGAGAATTGCCCAACGCACCTAGCTTTTCAAGAAAGGAAAGTTGATAGGTAATGCGCGATCCATTGATTTCCAACATTGCGCTAGTTAATCAAAGATTGGACCAACAGTGCGACTACGTTTAATCTCGAAGAATCCTGGGTAGCTGGCAACACCTACGACACCGTCCCAAAGTTTTCCAGCCTCTTCACCTTTAGGTGCGGGCGAAATCACAGGTCCAAAAAATGCTGCTCCACCAACAGAAATAATCGGAGTTCCGACATCATTTCCGACGAGTGCAATGCCTCGCTCGTGGCTCTCAATAATCGCTGCATTGAGGCTCTCATCACTCATGGCTTGAGCAAGCACTGGATTTAGGCCGACTTCGGTCAGGGCCTCTTCGAAGAGGACAACGCCAACGTCCATCTTCTTGAGATGAATTCGTGAAGAAATAGCGGTGTAGAGCGGCAGGGTGATGCTCGAACCATTCTCTTTTTGAGCGGCGGCAATAACGCGAGTGCTCTGCCATGATCGAATTAAGCGGCTCTTGTACTCCTCTGGCAAATCTTTATCTCGGTTCAAGTGCGCTAGCGAAAAAAGGTTCCATTGCACAGAGATATCGCGGACCTTTTCAACCTCAAGAATCCATCGAGAGGTCATCCATGCCCACGGACATACGGGATCGAACCAAAACTCAGCGCTAGTTTTTGTCATTTTCAAGCCTTTCCAAATCGTCGATCTCGTTCTGCATACATCTCGATCGCCTTCCAGAGCGTACGTCTGGTCACGTCGGGCCAGAGTACATCCATAAAGACCATCTCTGCATACGCTGACTGCCAGATTAAGAAGTTAGAAGTTCGCTGCTCGCCTGAGGATCGTAGAAAGAGATCTACATCGCTCATCTTTGGTTCATCAAGATACTTTGCAAATACTCGTTCGTTGATCTGCTCAGGTTTTACTCGTCGGCGAAGAACATCTTGAGCAAGCGCCTGCGCAGCATCAGCGATTTCAGCACGTCCACCATAATTGACACACATATTCAACGTTAGAACTTTGTTCTTGGCTGTCATCTCTTCTGCGATTTCTAACTCTTCAATCACAGACTTCCAGAGTCGTTGTGGCCTACCAACCCACCGAATGCGCACTCCCATACGATGCATTTCATCACGTCGACGTCGGATCACATCACGATTGAAACCCATCAAGAATTTCACTTCATCAGGTGAACGGCGCCAGTTTTCCGTCGAAAATGCAAAGGCTGATAGCTCTTTTACGCCTATTTGAATTGCACCTTCAACCACATCAAAGAGAGCGCTCTCCCCTTTTTCATGACCTTTTGTTCGGGGTAGACCTCGCTGTTTTGCCCAACGGCCATTGCCATCCATGACAAGCGCTACGTGGTGTGGGATTTTCTCTCTGGAGATTCTTGGTGGCTTCACGAACTTACTCTTTCTACCATCGGCAATGAACGTAAACCTCTCTCAAGATGCCACTGCAAATATGCTGCGACTAGCCCTGAAGCCTCACGACGATGTCGAATTTCACTCAAGTCGGCGCTCTCCCAATCTCCCGTTAATAGATCAGACATGAGCTTCAAGGTTTCGGCCGATGGTGTAGCCGAAGCGGATGGTTTGCAATTGATACACACAGAACCGCCGCCAACAAGAGAGAAGTACTTGTGTGGCCCGGCAGCTTCACAACGCGAACAAATAGTCATCGATGGCGCATAACCCGCAATTGATAAAGAACGGAGAAGATACGCATCCAGAATCAGAGAAGGATCATGGGATTCATGGGCTAGCGCCTTGAGCGCGCCGGTGAGAAGAAGGAATTGTTGTAGCGCTGGCTCACCTTCGTTTGAGGTAAATCGTTCTGCAGCTTCCAAGATTGCAGATGCAATAGTCCACTTCTGATAATCATGTGAGATGGCATCACCGAAGTTCTCCAAACTCTCTACCTGGGTGACGACATCGAAGGTCTTGCCGGTATAGAGCTGGATATCTACATAGCTTCCAGGTTCGAGGCGCGCACCAAATTTCGATTTAGTACGGCGAACCCCTTTTGCAACAGCGCGAATACGTCCATGCTCGCGACTAAAGAGCGTGACGATGCGATCAGCTTCGCCCAGTTTCTGGGTCCGAATTACAACAGCTTGATCTCGATACAGCGCCACGGGTACACGGTAGTCAAGATGACTAACGAAGTGCGCGATTGACCGCTGAAATCACCGCTTTAAGTGAGGCTGTCGTGGTTGATGGGTCGATGCCCACGCCCCAATAAGTCCCACCGTTGATTGTGCACTCCAGATAAGCCGCAGCATTGGCATCTCCACCGGCGCTCATCGCATGTTCGAAGTAATCAGCAACTTGCACATCAATGCCATGTGCCTGCAGTACGTGACAGAAAGCAGAGATCGGTCCATTGCCCTGGCCAGAGAGCGTTACGGCCTTCTTTCCATCCAAGAGATCAACGCTCAACGTAACACCTTTATCGGAAGTGCTCGATTGAGTGAGTCCTTCAAACCTAAAGCGTCCCCATTGATTATCTTCTGATGGGAGATATTCATCAACAAAGATTCGCCACATCTGCTCTGGAAATACTTCGCCGCCTTGATCATCGGTATGCGATTGAATCACTTGGCTAAATTCAATCTGCAGACGACGTGGTAATTCAAGTTGATGCTCTGTCTTCATGATGTAGGCAACTCCACCCTTACCGGATTGAGAGTTAACGCGGATGACAGCTTCATAGGAGCGGCCAATATCTTTGGGATCAATCGGAAGATATGGAACAGCCCAAGTGAAATCGTCTACTTCTTTACCTGCAGCTTGTGCATCGCGCTCTAGGTGTTCAAAGCCCTTCTTGATTGCATCTTGGTGCGAACCGCTGAAGGCAGTGAATACCAAGTCACCGCCATAAGGATGACGCTCAGGAACTCGAAGTTGATTGGCATATTCGACTGTCCTTCTAATCTCGGGGATATCGCTGAAATCAATCATCGGATCGATGCCATGGCTCAAGAGATTTAGTCCAAGAGTCACCAAGCAGACATTTCCTGTGCGCTCGCCATTTCCAAAGAGAGTTCCCTCGATGCGATCTGCGCCTGCAAGATATCCAAGTTCTGCAGCAGCAACACCGGTTCCGCGATCGTTATGAGGGTGAAGACTCAAGACAATGCCCTCGCGATACTTGAGATTGCGGTGCATCCATTCGATGGAATCTGCATACACATTCGGTGTAGCCATCTCGACCGTGGCAGGAAGGTTGATAATCGTCTTCCATTCTGGGGTGGGCTGCCACACATCATTAACGGCATTGCAAACTTCTAGCGCGAATTCGAGTTCAGTTCCGGTGTACGACTCAGGTGAGTACTCAAATGAAATTCTGGTTCCGGGAACAGTAGATACCAATTCTTTACAGAGTCTTGCACCCTCAACCGCAATCTGCTTTATGCCTTCTTTATCCAAGCCAAAAACGACTCGACGTTGCAAAGTAGAGGTCGAGTTATATAGGTGAACAACCGCTTGCTTGGCGCCTACTAAAGATTCATAGGTACGACGGATGAGATTCTCGCGTGCCTGAGTCAAAACTTGAATTGTCACATCATCTGGAATCAATCCATCCTCGATGATTTTGCGAACGAAATCGAAATCTGTCTGGCTAGCGCTAGGGAATCCAACTTCGATCTCTTTGTAACCCATCTTCACCAAGAGATTGAACATTGCAAGTTTGCGAGGAACATCCATCGGATCGATCAACGCTTGATTCCCATCACGAAGATCGACAGAGCACCATTGGGGCGCCTTAGTCATCTGCTTTGTGGGCCAGGTGCGATCATCCAAAACAACGGGGACGAAAGATGAATAACGATGCTTGGGCATCGGAGAGCTTTTCTGACTTGGGAAGTTCACTGGTCTTTACTCCTTAAAGTTTGGCGGGATTGACTGTCCGGATTTGTTAACCGGTTGAGTCAAACCCCGCAGCGAGGAGACCGGTTAGTTGGCCTCGCCACGGCAGCGAAGAAGGAGTGTGTTGAGTGATAGCAATTCGCTGCGGAACATGTCTTTAGGTTACCTAAGCACTTATAGAACTGGCAAGTAACGATCGAGTTCAAAGGCAGTGACTTGCTTGCGATATTCCTGCCACTCCGCTCGCTTATTGCGCAGGAAGTACTCAAATACATGCTCACCGAGCGTCTCACGCACGAGATCGCTCTTCTCCATTGCAAGAATTGCTTCATTGAGATTGGCGGGAAGAGTCTTAGGATCTGAGATTTTCTCCAGCGAATATTTCTCCTCGACGCCCTTAAGGCCTGCAGCAATCGTGACTGCAAAAGCCAGATAAGGGTTACATGCTGAATCGGGAGCTCGAAATTCGATGCGCGTCGAGTTCTCTTTCTTCGGCTTGTACATCGGAATTCTGATCATCGCATCGCGATTCTCTTTGCCCCATGAGATCTTTGCCGGCGCTTCTCCCCCGCCATGCAGTCGCTTGTAGGAGTTCACCCATTGATTGGTGACCGCTATGAATTCAGGGGCGTGCTTGATGATTCCCGCGATAAAGGAGCGACCAATATCTGAGAGTTGAGATTCTTTTCCTTCTTCATAGAAAGCATTTTTCTCACCTTGGAATAAAGAGAAATGTGTATGCATTCCAGAACCAGGATGCTCAGTAAATGGCTTTGGCATAAAGGAGGCATGGAAGCCTTGATCTAGCGCCACTTCCTTGATGATGTGACGGAAAGTCATGATGTTATCTGCCGTACTTAATGCATCGGCATAACGCAGATCAATTTCTTGCTGGCCAGGTGCGCTCTCATGATGGCTAAATTCAACGGAGACTCCCATAGCTTCCAAGAGAGTAATTGCTTGACGGCGGAAATCATGGCCCACAGTTGTTGGCGTGTGATCGAAGTATCCACCGGAATCAACTGGCGTTGGCTTGACTCCTTCAACTGGCGCATCTTTGAAAAGGAAAAATTCAATCTCGGGATGTGTGTAACAAGTAAAGCCCATCTTGGCGGCCTTATCTAGCGCGCGCTTGAGAACATTGCGTGGATCAACCGGCGATGCAGTTCCGTCCGGCAAAGTGATATCACAGAAGATACGAGCTGCTCCTGGTTTTTCAGTGCGCCAAGGAAGCACAGAGAAAGTAGATGGATCTGGTTTTACCAACATGTCAGATTCAGTGCCGCGCGCAAAGCCTTCAATTGCCGAACCATCAAACCCAATACCTTCAGCAAAAGCATTTTCAAGCTCTGGCGGAGCGATTGCAACAGACTTCAAAAAACCTAGAACGTCGGTAAACCAGAGTCGAACAAATCGAATGTCGCGCTCTTCTAGAGTGCGCAGGACAAATTCCTGTTGCTTGGCGATATCAGCCGCGCCAGTACCGTGGGAAGACATGACCGGCAGTCTGCCCTGTTCGAGTTACAGCAATGTTACAAAGTTGGTTACAAAGTGGGTAAAAGTCGATTGGAAAGCCAGCGTAAATCAACCTTATGCGGCTTAGATAACGAACTGTTCGGAGGCATCAAGATCGGTGCGCGCAGGAACATCTCGGGTCACCACAGTATTAGCGCTGATGCGAGCCCCTGTCCCCACGGAGACATTTCCGAGGATTCTCGCACCAGCGCCAATGATCACGTTATCGCCGATGGTTGGGTGCCTTTTCCCATTCTCAAAAGTTCGGGCACCCAGAGTGACATCGTGATAAATCATGACGTCGTCACCAACCACCGTTGTCTCGCCAATAACGACACCCATTCCGTGATCGATAAAGAACCGTCGTCCGATTCTTGCTCCCGGATGGATCTCGACACCAGTTGCAGTGCGCACCCAGTTCGCATGAATTCGCGCTAACAATTTCAAACCGCGTCGCCAATAGAAATGTGCGATGCGATGTCCCCAGATCGCGTGAACGCCTGGGTAAGTCAACGCAACTTCAAGTCGATGTCGCGCAGCTGGATCGCGCCGCAACGCGGTATCGAGGTCTTCAATGATGCGCTTGAACACTTAAGCATCCATCAAATCTTGGTAAAGAATGGTTGAGAGATATCGCTCGCCGAATGATGGAATGATGACGACAATATTCTTTCCATCGAATTCACTTCGTTGGGCAACTTGCGATGCTGCCCAAAGCGCGGCTCCCGATGAGATACCAGCAAGGATTCCCTCTTCTGCCGCAGCTCGGCGGGCGTACTTCACAGCATCTTCTGCTGCGACATCTATGACCTCGTCATAAACGTTGCGATCAAGAATTGGTGGAACGAAGTTAGGCCCAATTCCTTGAATCGGGTGTCCGCCTGGCTTGCCGCCATTGAGAATTGGTGATGCAGCTGGCTCGACTGCGAAAACTTTGAGCCCCGGTTTGCGTGACTTGAGCACTTGTCCGATTCCAGTAATCGTTCCGCCAGTACCGATTCCGGCAACGACTGCATCGACGGTGCCATCTGTATCTCGCCAGATCTCTTCTGCAGTGGTCTTTCGGTGAATCTCTGGGTTGGCTTCATTCTCAAACTGGCGGACCATGACTGCGCCATTTGCGCCCAGCTCTTCTGCCTTTGCGACTGCGCCCTTCATGCCTTCTGCAGCAGGCGTCAAAACGAGTTCTGCGCCGAAAGCACGCAATAAAGCGCGACGTTCTTTCGACATCGATTCTGGCATCGTAAGGATTGTCTTATAACCGCGAGCAGCCCCAACCATCGCAAGCGCGATTCCGGTATTGCCCGATGTTGCTTCGACGATGGTTCCACCTGGCTTGAGTTGTCCACTCTTTTCTGCCGCATCGACCATCGCAATTCCAATGCGATCTTTGACGGTGCTGGTCGGGTTATAAAACTCGAGCTTTGCATAGACGTTGGCTTTCGAGCCATCCATCATGCGATTGAGTTGAACCAATGGTGTGTTACCAAAAACTTCTGTGATGTCCTTATAGACCTTCATAACGAATTCCTTTTCTTCTCGCTCTTCTCAATAATCTGATTGTGACCTGATGAATTTTGCAATGTAGAAATAGGCGCACGAAATCGCCACAAAACGTATGCTGGGGTTTCAGCGGATTTAGTTACAGCAGCCGCAAGAGTTTGCGCGACCAAAATCGATAACGCGACGGCGAGTGAAGAACCATAGACGCATCGAAGTCATGGGGTAATTTTATTGAACTTTACTAATTTCGCTAATTGCGAATAACTTGCAGGATCAGCGCTCTTTCCAACGTGAGGTCATTGGGAGGCGACGGTCTTTACCGAATGCAATGGCTGAGACTTTTGGTCCCGGTGGATACTGTCGTCTCTTATATTCCGCGCGATCGACCATTGTGATGACACGGTCCACAAGGGCTTTCTCAAAACCCGCGGCTATCAGGGCCGTGGCATCGCCATTCTTCTCGACATAGAGATCAAGAAGACGATCAAGAATCGGGTATTCAGGAAGCGAGTCAGAATCCTTCTGTCCAGGACGAAGCTCGGCGCTAGGCTCTTTGGTTATCGAATTCACCGGAATTGGAGCAATCTCTCCACGTTCTAGCGCGACGCGATTTCGCCATTTCGCCAAAGCCCATACATCGACCTTGAAGATATCTTTGATGGGAGCAAATCCGCCGACCGCATCTCCATAGAGAGTGGAGTACCCAACAGCGAGTTCTGATTTATTGCCGGTGGCCAGAATCAGATGTCCCTCTTGATTTGAAAGCCCCATCAGCAATGAACCGCGGACTCGGGCCTGAACATTTTCTTCCGCGATTCCCGTCAAAGTCGTCGCTGATAAATAGCTCTGAACGACTGGTTCGATTTCAATGACTCGATAATCAATCCCGAGGTTCTCAGCAAGCTGCTTGGCATCGCTCAAAGAGTGAGCCGAGGAGTATTTGCTAGGAAGTGAGACGCCAACAACATTGGATTTGCCCAAAGCATCGACAGCAATAGTTGCAACAAGTGCCGAATCGATTCCACCCGAAAGTCCAAGAGCCACAGATTTAAAGCCGTTCTTGCGAACATAATCTCCCAGCCCCATAGATAGCGCAGACCAGACCTCTTCTTCATCAGATAAGCGCGTCGCAATGTGAGAGACAGCGGGAACTTCATCGTTGATGATGGATTGAGAATCATCATCAATCAGAAGATCGGCAGAAGCGCTTCTCAAAGCAACAGGGACTTCGACAATGCAGAGAGCCTCGCGGAATTGTTCACAGCGGGCTAATACTTTTCCATCTTTTCCTACGGCAAGTGAGTCACCATCAAAAACCAGATCATCTTGCGCGCCGGTCATATTGACGTAGACCATGGGCGCGCCAATTTGTGCAACGCGACGTTGGACAAGCGAAAGTCTCACATCATTTTTGTCGCGTTCATAAGGACTTCCATTTGGAACCAGAACGATTCCTGGGCTCCGTTTCTGTAATTCGGCCATAGGTCCCTGGTCCTGCCAAATGTCTTCACAAATGACAACCGCGATATCGACTCCACGAAAGCGTGCGATGAGTGATCCTTCACCTTGACCAAAGTTTCGAAATTCATCGAATACTCCGTAATTAGGCAGATGGTGCTTGATGTACTTCGCTTTAACCACGCCGTCATGAATCAGCGCCACCGCATTGTGGGGTTTTTCTTTCTCGTCGAGATATCCCACCAGAGCAAGTAAATCTCCTGCCCCCAATTCCTTGACTTCCCGAGCCAGCACTTGAATCGCATCAATAGATGCCCGACGGAATGCCGGACGGAGCGCAAGGTCCTCAACGGGGTAGCCAGTAAGCACCATTTCTGGGAAGACAATGACGTCGGCACTAGCATCGCGCGCTTGCGTTACAGATTTCTTGATCAACTCCGCATTGCCGGAGATATCGCCCACGACAGGATTGATCTGAGCCATTGCGATGCGCAATCTGGCGCTCATCGTCGCTCCTATCTTCCATCATCACTTACGAGCAGAGTTCCACTTATAGGCAGAGTTCAAGAGTACCGATAGACTTCATCCACTCGTCCCGGGGACCAAGATCTGGCTTCAGATCGGCCTCGAGGAAAGGAAAATATGGCTCGCTTTACTATCGCAGATCTTGCTGCCTGGAAGAAGGCTGGCAAGAAGTGGTCGATGCTGACCTCTTATGACGCGGTCACCGCTTCTCTCTTTGATGAGGCCGGAGTACCCGTCCTGCTGGTCGGCGATAGCGCTGGAAACAATTTCCTCGGAGAAGAGAACACCATCCCAGTTACTGTTGATGAGCTGATTCCTCTTGCCAGGGCTGTCGTTCGAGGCTCTACCAAAGCTCTTGTTGTAGCCGACCTTCCTTTTGGCTCCTATGAAGTTAGCCCCGAACAAGCCCTCACTACAGGAATCAGATTCCTCAAAGAATCCAAGGCGCATGCCGTCAAACTTGAAGGTGGCGTTCGAGTCACGAACCAGATCAAGACTCTGGTCAAAAATGGCATCCCCGTTATGGGCCACCTCGGCATGACCCCACAATCAGTCAACGCTTTTGGTGGTTTCAAAGTGCAAGGGCGCAACGAATCCGGCGATGCGATTCTCGCTGATGCATTGGCGCTGCAAGATGCAGGCTGTTTTGCTGTCGTTCTAGAACTCGTCCCCGCAGAACTCGCCCAGAAAATCACCGCAGCTCTATCAATCCCAACAATTGGCATTGGCGCCGGCATCAATTGCGATGCCCAAGTGCTGGTGTGGACTGACTTGATGGGATTGACTGCTAAACCACCACGATTCGCCCGCGCCTACAAAGATCTACGTAGCGAAATGATTGATGGTGCGCGAGCCTGGATCGCCGATGTCGAGAGCGGTGCTTTCCCGGCTGAGGCCGAAACCTTTCACTGATGTCTATCGCACGCAAATACGCGATCGACCTGACGCCACTTAAGAAATACCGCGACTTTAGGTTGCTCTGGAGCGCCGGTCTCTTTTCGTACTTCGGCTCGATGATCACTTTTGTTGCCCTTCCCTTCCAGGTCAAAGAACTCACCAACTCCTATTGGGCAGTAGGTCTGATCGGAGTCGTTGAAATCATTCCGCTGATCATCTTTGGACTCTATGGCGGTGTACTTGCCGACTATGTCGATCGCAAGAAGATGATCTGGCTGACGGAGTTTGGCACGCTTGTTGCCACTGCGATTCTCTTCTTGAACTCATTACGCGACGAACCCAGCGTGATTCTGCTCTTCATCATTGCCGCGATTTTCGCTGCCCTGAGTGGACTTAAGCGACCTAGCCAAGATGCGATTTTGCCACGGCTGGTAAATCATGATGACCTTCCGAGTGCTAGCGCGCTGATGAGTCTGCGTTGGCAATTTGGCGGAATCGTTGGGCCATCTGCTGGAGGCTTGATCATCGCAACCTATGGCGCTGGCGCCGGATATCTCATCGATTGTGCAACCTTCGTAATTTCATTGGCGCTCTTGTGGCAAGTTCGCAGCGTTCCTCCCTTGAGTAAATCAACACCACCATCAATTGCTGCCCTTATGGAGGGAATTAGATATGCCTACAATCGAAAAGATCTTCTCGGAACATATGTTGTCGATCTTGCAGCCATGTTCCTTGCAATGCCGATGGCCCTCTTCCCATTTTGGGCCGATGCAATCGGCGCTCCTTATGCCCTGGGATTCTTTTACTCCTCTATAACCATTGGGGCGGTCATCGTGACCCTCGGTAGCGGATGGATGCGCAACTACCCGCACCATGGTCGGGCCGTTGTTATAGGGGCTTTGGGTTGGGGCGTGGCAATCGTGGTTGCTGGGTCCTCTGACTCACTTACCGTTGTCATCATTTCACTTGTGATCGCAGGTGCATTTGATCAAGTCAGCGCACTCTTCCGCGGATTCATCTGGAACCAATCGATTCCCGACGAATTACGCGGTCGATTAGCAGGCATCGAGATGCTCTCCTACCTCCTTGGACCATTGGGAGGACAGGCCAGAGCCGGCGGAATGGCCGCGATGACTTCCCTTCGAACCTCCATCGTCGGAGGCGGTCTGCTCTGTATTGGATTCGTTGCCGTCATTGCTTCTGTCATGCCGAAGTTCCGAACCTACGATGTTCGGACCAATGAATTTGCCGTCGAACAGGCAAAAATTCGTCAAAATCGGGAAAAAATCTAAAAAATTTTTCCCCCTACCCCCGGGTAGCGTTGACAGAAAATTCGATTGGAAATTGCTAAAAAATGAAAAAATGCGGTTTTCACGCGTAAAAAGAGCCCGATTTCGCGGCCAAAAAACTCGAGATGCACATTTTTTTCAAAAAATGAATTGCGACACGCAGGCGGTTTTTTTCATCAAAATAGTGGAAAGTTTTCCTAATTACTGTCACGATTTGCCTTGAACAGGTTCGGTGACGGATCGAACCATTCTGAAAGGAACACTACGTGGCTGCAAAGCGTCGTAAGAAAGCTTCTTCAAAGAAAGCTGCTGCCCCAAAGAAGGCTGCTGCTCCAAAGAAGCGTCGTAAGAAGGCTGCTGCTAAGAAGGCTGCTGCCCCAAAGAAGCGCCGTAAGAAAGCTGCTGCCAAGAAGGCTGCTGCTCCAAAGAAGCGCCGCAAGAAAGCTGCTGCTAAGAAGGCTGCTGCTCCAAAGCGTCGTCGTAAGAAGGCTGCTAAGTAAGTTAGCACCAGAATTACAGATAAAGCCCGGCTGCATATGCGCCGGGCTTTTCTCTTTCTCTAGACTTTAAATCCGCACAACTTCGCTCTACTTCTCGGAGCTCTCTTCCACGAACTGCTTTCGCAGCTCCTCAGTGACATGGCCGAAGATTCCAGCAAGCGCCTCTTGCTCTTTGACCGATAGCTGATCAATCAATCGTTTGCGCACACTTTCGACATGGCTCGGGGCTGCCGCAACAATCGCCTTAAGGCCTTTATCGGTCATTACTGCCCAATAGCCTCGACGATCTTCGACGCATTCCTCGCGACGTACCCATCCAGCTTTCTCCATGACCTTCATGCGATGTGAGAGTCGGGACTTGGAGAGCATCGCAAGTTCTGCCAATTCGCTCATTCGCATCCGGCGCCCTGGGGCATCTGAAAGTTGAGCCATTACTTCATAATCGGCCATTGTTAAATCATGGCCATCGAGATCGGCATCGAGGGCTTCCAATAATCTGCGCGATGCAATGATGTAGGCGCGCCACGCCTTCATTTCACGTGGATTTAACCAACGCGGAGCGCTCTTTTTGGCCATGGCTTGAGAATACGCGAAAAACCATTTAGTTGAAAGTTGAACAAGATAGCGGCACGTTTCAACTAAATGTTGTATTTATACTACATAGCATATATGCTACTTGCAACATGAGTAGACAACCAGAAGAACCGATTTTCAATCGTATTGAAGAACTGCGGCTTGAAAAGGGGCTCTCCCGCCAACAGCTAGCGGATGCCGCCGGGGTCCACTATCAAACCGTCGGCTATCTCGAACGCGGCGAATACAACCCGTCTCTCTCTTTGGCACTCAAGATTGCCCAAGAGCTCGGCGTTGAAGTAGGCACACTCTTCTCATTGACTCCATTTAGAAAGGCGAAGAGCAATGGCTAAAAAGAACAAGATCTATTGGATGGAAGGGGTCACTGAAAAAGGCGTCCGAGCCCTATTGACCGATGAGAATTCGAAGTTCAAGTGGCTTCGCCTTCAGCGAAACCGTCGAGTCCTCGTCGTGATGATGGCTTTGGGATTAGTCCTCACCGCTAGTGGCAGCTATTGGACCAGCATCAAGAAACGACTCAACCTCGAATCTGAAACTGAGATCATGGTTTTTTCCATCGCAGCAATCTTCGTCATTCTCTCTGTCGTGGGCGGCTATAGCTTCTTGCGCGTTAGCGTTCGGGGCATTGCTGATGCTCCCGATGAACTCTTGGATGAGAGGCAGATTCAAGTGCGTAACACCTCTTTTAGATATGCCTACATGGGAATGGGATACATAGTTCTTATCTTGTTCTTGCTCACGATTTATGGCCCAAGGTTGGAGCTCTTTGGATCTGATGGTGCAGATGCCAGTTTCTTGCTCATCTCCACAATGTTTGTTTATGCCTCTCTGCCTTCAATGATTCTTGCCTGGCGCGAGAAGGACATCTAAATGAGCGAGGAATTAGTCGAATCCACCCCATTGCGGCCACGTTTGTGGCGCTGGATTGTTGGCACTATCGTCATTGTGATTGCCTGGCAGGGTATTGGGCTCTTACTCACCGTCGGAGCCGCCGCGTTCTTTGATTACGACCTGGAGCTGCTCTTCTCTACCGATGATGCCGATCTAGCAAAAGTTCGAGAGCTCACCCCCTGGAGCACTGCGGCCACAGTCCTCATCTCTTTCATTCCTCTCTTTATCGCAACCCTGCTGGTCTATCGACTCTTGCTCAAGCGCAATGTCAAGCAACTCTTCACATCATTTGAGAAGTACTCATGGAAGCGCACCTGGATTGGGTTTGCCTCGCTAACTCTGATCTCTACGACTTTCGGTATCGGTGACTTTATTTTGAATCGAGACACCTACACCTGGAACTTCGATCTCTCTGAATTCTTGCCATATCTGGTTATCGCGCTAACTCTGCTGCCGATTCAGACAACTGCCGAAGAGCTCTTCTTCCGCGGCTGGCTCCAGCAATGGCTGGATAACGGCAAGAAGAAACAGTGGAGTATTTCCCTCATTAGCGGAGCAATCTTCGCCCTGCCTCACTTGGCCAATCCCGAGGTTGCCGGCAATGAGCTGCTCTTTCCAGTCATCAGTTATGGAGCCATCGGATTCATGCTGGCCTGGGTGACCTACCGTGACAAAACGCTAGAGATGGCGATTGGGGCGCACTTTGCAAACAACCTCTTGGCGGCTCTGGCCTTTTCGACCGAAGACTCGGCACTACCTTCAGTAAGTCTCTTCACTATCCCCGAGGTTGCATGGGGACCTGCTGCGGTTTTCTCGGTCATCATGATTCCGATTTTCATTTGGCTGACAGGTAAGTGGAAGGATAAAGTCTCCGTATGACCCAAAAAAGCGGTATTTTTCAATCAAATTTCAAAGCAGCAATCCGTCCTCAAGATGACATGTACCGACATGTCAATGGTGGCTGGCTCGACACAGCTGAGATCCCATCCGATCGCGCAGCAGATGGAGCCTTCTATTTCTTACGCGATGAGTCCGAGCAGAATGTGCGTTCGATCATCGAAGAGTTAGCCGCTAAGGGCGGATCCCAAGGCAGCAATGCCCAGAAGATCGGCGACCTCTATGCCGATTTCATGGATGAAGCTCAGATCGAAAAATTGGGTATCTCCCCCATCGCTGATGATGTCGCGAAAGCTCAAAGCTTCACCAACCTTGAAGAGTTCACTGCGCTCTTGGGTAAGTTTGAATCTCGTGGCCTCGGTGGCTTTCTCAATGGTTGGGTAACTGCTGATGCATCTGACCCCACGACTAACATCGCATACATCTATCAGGGCGGCATCAGCCTTCCTGATGAGGCCTACTATCGCGAAGAGACCCATGCCGAAGTTCGCAGCAAACTCATCGCTCACATCGAGCGGATGTTTGATTTAGCGGGAATTAACGATGGCGCGAACCATGCCCGACGAATTATGGAGCTCGAAACCGAGATCGCTTCCTATCACTGGGATACGGTCCGTAGCCGCGATGCAGTACTAACCTTTAATAAGAAGACCTTCCAAGAGATTGCCGCCCTTGCAGCGCCCTTTAATTGGCATCTATGGGCAGATAACGCGGGCGTTCCACGCTCGGTGCTCGATTCCATCGTTATTGCACAGCCGGACTTCATCGAGAGCATGGGCAAACTCTTTGCAGACTTTGATCTGGAGAAATGGCGTTCCTGGTTGACCTGGCACTTAATCTCAAGTGCGGCTCCATACTTAAGTAGCCCCTTTGTCAATGAAAATTTCGCCTTCTATGGCACCACCCTTACAGGAATTCCCGTGCTTAAGGAACGTTGGAAGCGCGGAGTTGCCCTGGTTGAAAGCGCGTTAGGAGAGGCTGTCGGTCAGTTCTACGTCGATCGCCACTTCCCTGCTGCAGCCAAAGCCCGCATGGTCGAACTCGTTGCTAATCTCATTGAGGCATATCGCGTCAGCATTAATTCATTGGATTGGATGACCGATGAGACCAAGGCCAAGGCCCTCGATAAGTTAGCCAAGTTCACCCCAAAGATCGGGTATCCAGATAAATGGCGTGATTACTCCGATCTTGAAATCAAGCGCGGCGACCTCGTGGGCAATCTCGCCCGCATCTCGAAGTTCCGTGGAGATTTCGAATACAACAAAGTCGGTAAGCCCGTTGATAAGAGTGAATGGTTGATGACGCCACAAACTGTCAATGCGTATTACCACCCGCTGATGAATGAAATCGTCTTCCCTGCTGCAATTTTGCAACCTCCATTCTTCGACTTAGAGGCTGATGATGCGGCAAATTACGGCGGCATTGGCGCAGTTATTGGACATGAAATTGGTCATGGATTCGATGATCAAGGATCGCGCTATGACGGAGATGGAAATCTCTCGAATTGGTGGAGCGATAAAGATCGCGAAGAATTTGAGAAGAGAACTTCAAAGTTGATTGCACAATTCAACGATCTCGCTCCTGAAGAAGTACCTGACACCAAAGTCAATGGCGCACTTACTATCGGTGAAAATATCGGTGATCTTGGTGGCTCAACGATTGCATACAAGGCATACAAAATTGCTTTGGGTAATCAAGAGGCGCCCATCATCGATGGATTTACCGGCGACCAGAGATTCTTCCTTGGTTATGCCCAGATCTGGCGTTCGAAGATCAGATCCGAGGCGATGAAGGTGCGACTTGCGACCGATCCCCACTCACCTGGTGAGTTCCGCTGCAATCAGATCTTGAAGAACCTCAACGAATTCCATCGCGCTTTCGACGTCAAAGCTGGAGATGCGTTGTATATGGACGAGAGCGAACGAGTTCGAATCTGGTGATTTAGAGCGTCTGCGACTTAGTTTCGTCGCGGTGCTTGCGTAGGTAAATCATGAATGGCGTTCCACCGGTACCGACCGCCGATGGGTTTCCAGGAGCTTTTTGCGCTTGGGCATGAATGTATTGACCTGCGTACTCCAGATGCATAGCGCGGAAGTCGCCGACCAATTCAACCGATTCATTGAAGAGCGCCGTTGTGGACGGGCGATTGGCTTTCTTCACGAAGTCGCGGACTGATGGGCCGGATTCCACGGCTTCAATAAAGGCTACGTGCTTGGGAGGCATGTATTCGCGCATCTCCATGAGGTACTCGCGGAGTTCATCTCGCTCATGTTCGATGCCCAGTACTCCATCAAGAGCGGGAACGATGGCGCTTTGTGCGCCGGTTTCGCCGCGATATGTCATCCCTTTGCCACCAAGAGCATCTACGCCTTCATAGACAACGCCATTGGGCAGAGCAGGATTGTTCCGCCAACCAAAAATATACGGACGAACGCGATGGAAGTAAACATACGGGTCACACTTCTCAGGCATACGCGCCAGCACGTCATACATGCTCTTAATGCCATCTCTTAGTTGCGTTAAAGCTACATCGAGAGCGTCAGCATCGTTGGCAACAACAGCGTTCTGGGCCAATTCGATTGCGTGAAGAGCGATTCCAGCTTTCTTCTCGATATCGATATGAATCAGAATGAACCATTCTTCATCCTGACCACCCAAGAAACATTGGAGAAGCGCAATATTGCCGCACTCAATCTCCTTTTTCGGATCAAGGCGATACCAGTTATCGATCGAATATGAGACATAGCTAAGAATGGGAGGGCGTCCCACTTTTACTCCAAGTTCATACCAAGGCTGTGCCAGAACTGCTGGAATCACATGCGCAGCTTCATTTTCAGACCATTGATATGCCATTCCGATATAAGAAAGTGCCAACATTGCTCGACGGATCTCACCTTCGGTGGTGAGGGCATCCATCTTGAAAGGTGGTAGAGCCTTAACACGTGAACGGAAATCAGAGCCCATCAAATACTTGGGTAGATTGCGAGCCATCTCATCCCATGCTTCGTTGGCAGCCGAGAGCGAACGAACTGGATCTTGGTGTTGCATGTACCCGAATTCGCGAGAGATGCCGAAATCTGCCAGCGAAACCGGTTTTGTCATGGAATTAGTGCTTGCCTGCTAGGCGAGCCTCGCGACGCTTCTTCTGTTCGGCAGGATCTGGAACAGGAACCGCTGCGATAAGTCGCTGGGTATAGGAATGCTTTGCGCGCTTCAAAATATCATCGCGCTCGCCTTCCTCAACCAAGAGACCATTCTGCATAACTGCAATTCGGTGAGCCAAGATATCTACGACCGCAAGGTCATGGCTGATGAAGAGGCAAGCAAACTTCAACTTATCTTGGAGTTCAAGCAAGAGTTCGAGGAATCGCGCTTGGACCGAAACATCGAGAGCAGATGTTGGTTCGTCAGCAATCAAAAGATCAGGCGTGAGAGCAAGTGCTCGAGCAATACCTACACGCTGGCGTTGTCCACCCGAGAGTTCGTGAGGGAAGCGGTTGCGATAAGAACGAGGTAACTCGACCTGCTCGAGTAAATCTTCGACTTTGTGGTTGAGCTCGTCGCCCTTAGCAAGTCCGGCAAGAAGAATCGGCTCGCCGATTGATTCGCCGATTGGTAGACGTGGATTCAACGATGATGCAGGATCTTGGAAGACGATGCCTGTGTGGCGACGAATGGGGAAAAGTTCTTTCCATGACGCATTGGTGATGTCTTTACCGACAATCTCAAGCTTGCCTGCCTTGATTGGCAACAAACCGATTGCAGCGCGACCAACAGTGGTCTTACCTGAACCTGATTCACCAACAAGGCCAACAATCTCACCTGGGTAAATCTCAAGATTGAAGTCACGGACAGCCACGAACTCTGGGACTCGGCCACGCTTTGGATAAGCAATGGTGACGTTCTCCATTTTCATAACTGGAATCTGCTTGCGGGCATTGGGATCGAGAGCGCGTTTTGCAGTTGATCCAAGTTTAGGAACAGCAGCGAGAAGCTCCTTGGAATACGGGTGTTGAGGGCGATTGAAGATCTGATCTGAAGTGCCATGTTCGACGGTATTTCCATCCTTCATAACCAAGATTTCGTCAGCCATATCAGCAACAACGCCCATGTCATGGGTGATCAAGAGAATTGCAGAGTTGAGTTTGGTGCGAAGTCCGCGCATCAAATCGAGGATTTCAGCTTGAATGGTTACATCAAGCGCTGTTGTTGGTTCGTCAGCGATCAATAGCCCAGGATCGCAGGCAAGTGATTGAGCGATCATTGCGCGTTGGCGCTGGCCACCAGAGAGTTGGTGTGGGTACTTATTAAATGACTTCTCTGGGTCTGGGATTTCAACCATAGAGATCAACTCAATAGCGCGCTCGCGAGCTTGATTTGGACCCATATCAAAGTGAGTGCGGAGAGTTTCAACGATCTGGAAACCGATTGTGTAAACCGGGTTGAGCGCAGTCATTGGCTCTTGGAAGATGTATGCAACTTCTTTTCCGCGAGCATTTCTGAGGGTTGCCTTAGAAGCACCAAGCATCTCTTGGCCCTTAACTTTGACTGAGCCAGAAGTGCGTGCGTTTGAGGCAAGCAGGTTCATGATTCCCATAGCGGTGGTGGACTTACCTGAACCTGATTCACCAACGATGGCAAGAGTCTTTCCAGCATGGACATCAAAGTTCATCTTGATGGCTGCTGGGTACCAGACACCATCCACCCAGAATTCAACGGTGAAATCGCGTACTTGAAGAACTGGTTCGTTCATTTAGGCAGCCCTTCTTTCGTTACGTGAGAGGATAGCGATGTGACCAACGCCGAAACCTTCCGACCACGTAGTGGTTATGTCATGGCCTTCAGCGCCTTCTTTGCTATTAGCGCTTTTAGTTACATCAACATTCTCGATTACGGTTTCGACGGCGGTGTTACCAGCATTACTTGGGGTCTGGTTTTGAGCGCCATCTTCTACTTGATTTTCATACATCCCAAGGTCGTCTTCTTTGATGAAGGTTTGACCATCGTTAATCCTTTGAAAACCATCACTGTGGGTTGGCACGAAGTCGACGATATCGATGCACGATTCACTATGTACGTCGTCAACAAGATTAGCGGCGAGAAGATCCATGCTTTTGCCGCTCAAGCTCCCGGCAGATATCACAGCAGAACTGTTCATCCCAATGAAGTTAAAGGAATGCGAGTCGGCGACAGCGGAATGATCCGCGCTGGCGAAAGCCCCCGCACTAGTTCTGGAGCTGCCACCGCTATTGCACGTGCTCGTCTCGAGCAGTTCCAACGCTTTGAAAGCCAAGGAAGTATCGCTTTCTCCAGCGAATTCAATAAGCGAGCAACAATTGCTTTCGTAGCACTCGTTTTCATAGCACTCGTAACTCAAGTTATTCATTCTTAAGCGACCTCTGCGCGGCTCTCGAGTTTGCGGGCGTTAGCCTTATCTTTGCGGCTCAAGCGGCGGCGTTGACGAGGATCGAACGCATCGCGTAACCCATCACCAATGAAGTTGATGCAGAGCGCAATCGCAATGATGAATAATCCTGGATACCAGAAGAGCCACGGACGAGTCGTGAATGCATCTTGGTAGGTCGAGATTAGTAGTCCTAGAGAAACATCGGGCGCCACAACTCCAAAGCCAAGATAACTCAGGGCAGTCTCCGTGAGAATGGCACCTGACATCAAGAGGGTGACCGAAACGATGATCACACCAACCGCGTTAGGCAAAATATGCTTAAAGATAATGCGGCGATTTCCAGCGCCAGCGACACGTGCGGCATCGACGAATTCTCGCTCACGTAGCGTTAAGAACTCACCTCGAACTAGACGCGATAGTCCAGTCCACGAGAAGAGCCCCAGAAGCAGAGCAAGGAAAGCCGCGCCCTTATTTCCGTAGTGGAAACCAATAACAGATCCGATGATGATGACAGGAACTGTGATGATGAAGTCAACAAGGCGCATCAAGACCGCATCAACGAAACCACGGAAGTAACCAGATACTGCGCCGATTACGGTTCCGAGAGTTGCAGCAATTCCGCCGATGATGAACATAACAAGAATCGAACGTTGTGCGCCACGCATAACGAGAGCTAAGTAATCGCGGCCAATATCATCTTGACCAAATGGGTGCTCACCTAGTGCAATTCCATCGCCGTCGATAAATGGGACCGCATCAATAGTGGGGCAACCAACGGTTCCACCAGGGCAATCCTCAAAACGTAGCTCTGGCATATCTTCGAAGCCGTACTTCCACCAACCTGGAATGATGAATGGGTCTTCTTCATCCCCGATTCGCCAGTCAAGTGAGGTGTAGACGATGGTGATCAATGTAAAGAGGAATACAACAGAGATCATCGCTGCGCGGTGGCGGATGAAGCGGCGGAAGACAATCTGGCCCTGACTTAGACCTTCGGTCTCCTTATTGGCAATGGCGTTTTCATTAGCCTCATTCACGACTTCTACTTCTTTTTTCTTACGCGCCATTATTTACCAGCTCCTACGCGAATACGTGGATCAAGGACTGAATAAAGCAGATCTGCAATCAAGTTCGCCAAGATTGCCAGAGTTGAAAGGAAGACGATGACGCCCATCAGAAGGTTGAGATCAAAGGTATTGATCGCCTTATTGAAGAGCGTGCCCATTCCCTGCCAAGCGAATACTCGCTCAGTGATGATGGCTCCACCAACAATTCCGGCGATATCGCCGACCATAATTGTGGTCAACGGAATCATGGTATTTCTAAATGCATGGCGCATGATGACAGTACGCTCAGTTAATCCCTTTGCGCGCGCTGTGCGGATGTAATCCTGATTGAGAACATCAAGCAAAGTACCGCGCGAGAAGCGGATATAGCCTGCGAATGAAATCAGAGTTAGCGCAAGAGTTGGCAAAATCAAGTGCATCGCAAAGTCCAAGACGCGGACCCAGAACGAAACTTCCGAGAGCCAGATGGTGGACTGACCGATGGTTGCAACAGGGCGATAGTTGACGTCATCACTTTCAACATAGGGACGCCAGTTCTGCATCATCTTGTCGAGCAGAATGAGAAGGCCAATCAGTGTTGAGGTAATGATGCTGGTACGGATAATCGGGCCACGATCGATGCGAGAAAATACAAAGGCGCCGGCAATCGAGACGATTAACAAGACGATGAAAAGTCCCAGGATTCCAAGACGTGGACGGTTGGAATCGAGGATTGTTTGAGCTGGGAAGTAGGAAATTGTTCCGACAGCAGCCATCAATAGCGTTGTCTTGAGAGCGTTCTTATCGGACAGACCCATAGAGAGGTATGTGACACCGAAAGCTATGCCGATGCCAAAGACCGCGATTGCGATTGGGCCAAGACGCGGGTAGGCCAACCATTCGGTTGCGCTAATGAAGGTCAAGAAAATTGAATTTGCAACGAAGACGCCAGAGAAAATCAGAACGACTCTCTTGCGGCTTCCACTAAATATCGCTGCCCAGAAAAATCCTGCGGCGGCGCTTAACATGACTATCCACGGCGGCGATATTTTCGCCGTCACTAAGAAGTCATTGAAGTCAATTGCAAGGTACTGCTTGAGCAAAACTGCTACCCAGAAGATTGGGAGCGAGAAGAGCAAGAAGGCAAAGAATGTCATTCCGTAGTCAAAGCGTGTGTATTGACGAAGAGCTGAGGTGATACCAAGTGAGATTCCTAGAATGATGGCAACGATTGTCGCAACTGTCACCAGGCGAATCGTGGTGGGAATTGCTCCGACGATAGCTTCGATGACCGGCTCTTGTTCGCGCGTGAGACCAAAGTTTGGATTACCCACGAATATTCCGAGCACTCCCCTTAGCCAGATGAAATAACGAAGTGGTGGTGGAAGATCGAGTCGAAGTTCACGACTGAGGTTCAAAATGAGTTGTTCTTTATTCTGGGCATCGCTCAAGCGGAGTTCCGCGAGCGGATCGGTTGAGATCGCCGCTAAGTTAAAAAGTAAGAAACTGGAGCCAAAGAGAATGACGACGAGGGCACCAAGTCGTCGAAGCACATAGGCAAACATTCTCTACTCCTTACGCTGACAGAGACTTTATCTCTTTTGGCCACTTACATGTATTAAGTGGCACCTGGAATTTTAACCAGGTGCCACTTAATTTACTGCTATTTGCGCTACTTTTCTTCGCGCGGGTTCAAATTAAGGCTTTTTATGCCTTACTTTGAGTACTTCCACTCCCAATAGTTCCAGACCAACTGTGGTGATAGTGGGTTTGGCTTGATGTTCTGCAGCTTCTTATTTACTGCAGTAACACCTGGGTGCTGGAAGATAGGAAGGGTAAGCGCATCAGCCATGATCTGTTTTTCAATGACCAAGTACTGAGCGAGCTTGTCCTTCTCAGAGAGAAGTTGTCCACGGAGCTTCGTAACTGCTGCATCAACTGTCTTGTTGTTGTAACCAAGAAGGTTGTTACCGCAATCTGAGCAGAAGAGGTCAGCGTTACCATCTTGAGTAATTGCTGACTTCACCCATGCGAAGAACTCTGCATCCCATGCGCTTGAATCAAGTGCGCTGGACCATGCAACAACGCCAGGTGCGTTGACATCAAAGCCTGCGCGACCAAGAGCTGCCTTAACGATCTGTGCAGATGCTGCACGACGAGCGTTTGAAGGAGTTCCCCAGAGGAGATTGATCTTGACGTCAGATGATGAGTGCTTACGTACCAATGCAAGAGCAGCTGCTTCACGCTCTGCTTGAGTTCCCTTGGTGTACTTGGAGACGCCAGAGTTCTTGATCATGTCGTCATAGCCAGGCTCGCCTGGGAAGAGCAGGAGTGAATCCATACGGACTGCCTTGGAGTTGATTGGCTTGATGAGCTTGTCCACGATTTCATCGCGTGGGTATGCCATCAAGAACGCAGTACGAAGATCCTTAGCCTTTGCGCTGTCGCCAGCGAATGGACCGTTGTAAGGCTCTGATACTCCGTTAGCAGTTCCGACGCGAAGGTCGATGTGCTCATAAACAGCTTGAGCTCCACCGATGATCTTTGCGGTTGGGATTTCTGAAAGTAGCTTGACCGAGTCAGCTGTTGGCTGGCCCTGGTAGATATCTACTTCCTGGTTACGGAGCGCCTGAGCAGCAGCAGTTCCATCACCAATGATGCGGAAGACAACAGTCTTTACACCGTTTGTTGCTGGACCTGATGGGTTGCTCTTGTGCTTTGGATTGAGAACCAAAGTTACAGCCTGACCAGGTACTGCAGTCTTAAGGATGTAACCACCATTACCTACGAGAAGTAGTGGGTTAGTTGAAGAATCAACTTTGTTGATGCTGTAGGACTTCGACCAGATTTCTCCGGCAGCCTTCATCAACTTGGTGTTATAGGAGAAGAAAGCCTTTTCAAACTTCGCCTTAGCAGCGGTGTTTGCTGCTGCGTTCTGAAGTGAAGTCTTTCCTTCTGCCATGTGAACCAAAGTGTGAACAGGTGATGGACCAGGGCCCATGATCTGCCAATCTGGAATCTTTGCATCGTATTCGATGGTTACTGACATCTTGTCAGCTGACAACGTTGGAAGACCGACATGGTGAGTGTCATATGTTCCGCCGTAGCAGAGAGCGTTGAACGCTGGAGCTACATCGTTATCTGTTGGATCACCGAGTTTTGCGGTGAATGAGTATGAGCTTGAGCAAATAACGTGAGAAAGAAGGAGATCGACACCAGTGATTGGTGTTCCATCTGACCAAACTTTGCCCTTGTTTACTGTGTACTGAACCTTGAATGGCTTCTGGCTTACGATCTTGTATGAACCAAAGATCTTGTTATCAACAAGCTTTGGTGAGCTGTCGTAGTAGTTGAAGCCAAAGCCCTGCATGTATGCAACTTCACTGTTGAAGGTGAGGTTCATATTTACAACGCTTGGGTTCAAGCCAGTGAGCTGATTGCTGGTGACGAGAACTACAGTAGAGCGAGTTGCTGCTGACGCTGGTGAGAGCGTACCGACAGCAAGTCCCGCTGCTGCTGTAGTAGCAATCGCTACCTTGGCAATGCGAGTTAATTTCATTTCTTCTCCTAGTGATAGAAATTTAAGAACGAGGTATGAGAAGTCGACTTCTCCCACACCATGCTCTTAGGGTGGCGAGAGTCTGCCCTATTTATGCGTATTTTTTCAATCCTGCCGGAGGTTAACTTTCGTTATCAAAGCGACTTCCCACGCGGGAATTAGCCCTCTCCAGGCCCTTCGCGACGACCCTCGTGGCGGGCTTTTTCAATTTTTTCAGTCGTCAGCCTCGGGGCTGCGAAAAAGAAGAGCATCAGCCCAAGGAGAGCTGAAACGAAGTAGGGGGTCCTTAAGGCTAGCTCTCGATCTCCGAGCGCATCCATGAGATCAACTAACGCGCCGCCAATCAAAGTTCCAATCGGAATGCTCCCCCAAGCAAAGAATCTATAGACGCTATTCACTCGGCCGAGAAGTTCGGTAGGGATGATGCTCTGGCGAAGCGACACGGTGATTACATTCCACAACACTGCGAAGACTGTCGAAATCGCAGTCAATAACCAGAAGAGCTGCCAACTCGATGAAAGGCCAATAATCAAACTCACTAATGGACCAGAAAGAAGTGTTAGGTAAAGAGAGGGTCCGCTACCGAGTCGTTTCGAAATTTTTGGCCCAAGAATTCCGCCCAGAGTTCCGCCAACTGCTCCTGCGGTGCCGAGAATCGCGAAGATCAAGACTGATGTTTGCAGAACTTCTTGTGCGAAAAGAATAAACACTGCAGTGGTCAATGCACCGATTGCATTCAGTGCACCTAAGATGATGGCCATCGGTCGAAGTAATTCATGTCGCCACAGCCATCCAAATCCCTCTTTTATTTCTGCGCGGAAATTCATCTTCTCTGATTTTCTTGGCAACTCAATTGGCTTCATGCTTGGAATCAATGTTGCTATCAATGCAGCCGAGACGAAGAAAGTTGTGGAGTCAAAATAGAATGGCAAAAAGATTGAAATGCCGAGTACGAAGCTACCCAGAGGTGGGCCAACAAAGCTATTCATGACAAATTCGACAGACCATAATTTTCCATTGGCGCTCTCAAGTTGCTTCTCTTCCACAACCGATGGCAGAAGAGTCTGCGCGGAGTTATCTCGCAAGACTTCTGCGCAACCAAAAAGAAGTGCCGTAATTACTAAGACTAGATACAGGAACCAGTTCGTCTCTAGTGAGGAGACACTTCCAACTTGGTTGAGATCAGGAAGTGTTGAGGCCTGAGTTGTGACCGCAATCGCTACGGCCAGAGCCAAAAGACCACGTGAAATATCCATCGCGACGATGATCTTCCGGCGATCAAATCGATCAGTAATTACGCCCGCAGGCAGAGTGAAAACCAACCATGGCAAGCGAGATGCCACGGCCACCAGAGCGATCAGCAGCGGTGAGCGCGTAACCGCAGATGCCAGCCACGGATAAGCAATGCTTGCGATTCCGTCGCCTAAATTGCTAGTGGCGTGAGCTGTCCATAGTCGCCAATAATTTTTGCCGAGGGGTTCACTCTTATCACGTTTCTTCTTACGGAATTTCACGCGTAAACCATAGCCCAATTGCTTGTCGTTACATTAACTAGTTCAATTGCGTTCTATGGCGTTTTCATTCGAAGTAAAGAAATCGATTCCTGGCTCGCAAGGTCGAACCGGTGAGATCACTACGCCTCATGGCGTAATTCAGACGCCTGCATTTATTCCTGTTGGTACCAAAGCGACAGTGAAATCAGTCTTGCCAGAATCCATCGAATCTGTCAGTGCACAAGCAGTTTTATCAAATGCTTATCATCTCTATCTTCAACCGGGCCCGGAAATTCTCGATGACGCAGGCGGTCTTTCAAAGTTTATGAATTGGGATAAGCCAACCTTCACTGACAGTGGCGGCTTTCAAGTTATGTCACTTGGAGTCGGTTTCAAGAAAGTGATTGACATGACGGGTGATTCACTCAACTCCGATGATGTCATCGCTGAAAAGCGCGAACGGCTAGCACATGTTGACGATGATGGAGTCACGTTTAAGTCTCATCTTGATGGTTCGATGCATCGCTTTACACCTGAAATTTCTATGCAGGTTCAGCACAAAATTGGCGCGGACATCATGTTTGCATTCGATGAACTCACAACTTTGCATAACACCCGCAAATATCAAGAGAAGTCCCTTGAACGAACTAGGCTTTGGGCTCTGCGCTGTCTCGATGAACACAAACGACTTACGGATGAGCGAGCTTCAAAGCCGTACCAGGCACTTTTCGGCGTTTTGCAGGGCGCGCAATATGAGGATCTCAGACGAAAAGCGGCCCGCGATCTTGGAGCGATGGAGTCTTCTGGGATCTCCTTTGATGGTTTTGGTATGGGCGGCGCATTGGATAAGTCCATGCTCGGAACAATCGTTAGTTGGATGACCGAAGAGCTTCCCGTGAACAAGCCCAGACATCTGCTCGGGATCGGTGAACCTGCCGATCTCTTCGCCGGCGTTGAAAATGGTGCGGATACATTCGATTGCGTGGCACCTACTCGCGAAGCGAGAACAAGCGCGGTCTATTCGCCCGATGGACGTTTCAATCTGTCGAACAGCACCTTCCGCAGAGACTTCTCCCCTATTGATTCGGAATGTAAGTGCTATACCTGCGCCAACTACACCCGCGCTTATCTCAATCACCTATTCAAAGCGAAAGAGATTTTAGCTTCAACTCTTGCGACGATTCATAACTTGCATTTCATCGTCAACTTAGTAGATAGCATGCGTCAGTCAATTGATGATGGAGACTTCCAAGAATTTAAAAAGGACTTTTTGGGTCGCTACCAGTCACGCGCTCTTAGTTAGTTGACCATCGCTTCACGGCGCTTCACAGCCGCAATGACAGGGTAAGTAATTGGCAGAAGAATAATTTCGATCAGAGTCTTGTAGAGATAGCCGACGACCAAGTAATTCAAGAATTCATCGAAACTCAACCGTCCTAGCGAAGCAATCATTGTGAAGACGATCGTGTCAACGAGTTCACCGACTGCAGTCGAGCCGATGAGTCGCGCCCAGAGTTTCTTCTCATGAGTAATTTTCTTGATCTTCACCAAAGTCCACGAGTTTGCGAGTTGTCCCAATAAGAAAGCGGTGATGCTCGCAATCACAATCTGTGGAACAAATCCCAAGATCGACTCAAAGGCGCCTTGATTGGGCCAATCAGAAGCAGCCGGTGCAATCTGAACTAGCCAGAAAGTGAGGCCAGCAATTGCGCCCAAGCCAAAACCGGTATAGATGACGCGACGTGCTGCTCGGAAACCATAAACCTCAGTGAGGATATCGCCCAAGATATAGACCAGAGGAAAGAGAAAAGCTCCTCCATCAGTCTTGATGAAGCCAAAATCAATGAATTTCGTCGCACCAATGTTAGAAATCAAGAGCAGTGCGCAAAAAACCGCAGCGATGATCGGATAAAGGCTGCGCTGATAGAAATCTTGGCTTTTCATATCGGGGTTTGTCATATCGATGAGTTTAGCCTGATGTTGAGACTGATTCGTCTCCAACTTCGATGATTCGCTTGAATGACACCAACGCAATCAGCGTTGCGATACCGCCACCAATTAAGAATGGAAGGCGTAATCCACCGCGCGCAATTACTCCACCAATTACCGAACCAATAGGCATCAATCCCCAAACAATTGTTCTGCGCGCTCCATGAATTCGACCATAAAGATGGGTCGGGATGAGAGATTGATAGAGCGACATCAGAAGAATATTCCAGACAGAGATCGTGAAGCCCACAACAACAGAGATTGCAACAAATACATACACATTCGGAGCAATACCCGTGAGGACAATCATGAATGAGGCCAATACGAGATTGATACCTAACGCTCGTCCTCTACCAAATTTCTTCGAGGCGGCAGGCGCAGCAATAGAACCTACAAGCGCTCCAACGCCTTGAATTGCCAAGACAACTCCAAAGAGTGATGGTGCGACATTGAGTTCTTTCAGGACAAACAGCGGTGCGACAGCAGTCGAGATTGAATAGAAAAAGCCAATTGAAGTTGTGATGAGAACAATGCTAAGAATTCTCTTATCTTGATAGAGGTAATTGAGTGCAAATTTGATGTCTCCCTTAATGCCTAATCGCTCTTTGCCTTGATCATCTTCGTGAACTGGATTCACATCTTTTTGAAATGGAAAGAGGGCGAGCAATAGCGCGGCTGCTACAAATCCCGCAGTCGAGAAATAGAAAGGCAGGGCAATAGAAATTGCGTATAGGAAACCGCTCAATGGTGAACCCGCGAACTGGGCGACAATTACCTCAGAGATCTGCAGTCGCGAATTTCCACGTTCAAAATTCGATTTATCCAGAATCTGTGGCAGAACCGATTGGGAGGTCGTATCTACCAACACTTCACAGATGCCAAAGAGGAAAACGCAGCCAAGCAAGATCCAGATATTGATGAACTCTTGAGCGATAGAGAACGCGACAAAAACCGCTATCGCCGACCGAAGTGCGTTCCCCCAGACCAGGGCTTTACGGCGGTCAACACGATCGACATATGCGCCAATCGGAATCGCGAAGAAGAGCCAAGGTAGAAGACCAAGAGCTGTCATCAAGCCGATGAGTACAGGATCTTGAGTTAACGAAACAGCCAGCAATGGAGCAGAGAGTCGCAAAACACCATCAACTAGATTGGTAATCAAGCTCGCAGACCAGATGCGAGAGAAATCCTTACCAAGGGGAAGATTCTCCGTCATGAGGGAAATTCTAACTAACGGTTGAGCAATTCCTTCATCTTCTCAATCTCTGCTTGTTGCGTCGCCACAATCGCCTTTCCGAGTGCAGAGGCGCGCGGACTATCCGAATCAAGAATCATGTCGGCCATTTCAATGGCGCCTTCGTGGTGCTTGATCATTCCTTCAAGGAAGAGTCGATCGAATTCACTTCCTTGAGCGCGAGTGAGAGCCTCCATCTCGTCATCCGAGAGCATCCCATCCATCATGTGGCCAGCATGCGAACCCATATGAGAAGTGCCCCACGTTTTCATATCCTCAATCTCAGGTGCTTGTGCGGCACGAATCTCTTCCGCGAGGGCAAGGATTTCGGGGTCTTGAGAATTCTTCAAGGCAAGTTCTGACATCTCAATTGCTTGCTCATGGTGCGGGATCATCATCTGGGCAAACATAATGTCGTTTGCGGAGAATTCAGATTTTGAGCTCCCAGATGAGGCGCAGGCCGTGAGAAAGAGGATCATGATTAGACCAAGAATCTTCTTCATAATGAGCATCGTAGAGGTGGGCGTGGTTCTTCGCAGAAGTTAGAGCCTCAGATTGAGTTCGGTTTGTGAAGGGAACCTAATGCGCGAAGAATCACGGACGCTATAAGCGTTGTGAGTATGACGTAGGTCAAAGTCAACGCCTGAAGTTCAACTGCAAATAAAGTCGAGGCAGCAAGCCCTGCGATGACCATTGAGAATTCGCCACGTGGAATCAATAGCGCCGCGACTGTCCACGTTGCGCCTTCTTCAGTTGATCCTTTCATCGCCCACCACGCTGTAATCCACTTAGTTCCTACTCCGACAACTGCAAGGAGAGTTGCTGGCAATAAAACATTTGGAATATCTGATGGATTAATGCTGAGGCCAAAGAACAAGAAGAAAATTGCGGAAAAGAGATCCCGCAGTGGCGCTAAGCGAACTCGTGCAACTATTGCAACGTCACCAGTTAAAAGGAGTCCCACCAAGAATGCTGCGACTGCGCCAGAAAATCCGAAATAAGTAGCTGCCCCAGATGCGACGAGCGCTGAACCAAAGACGGTCAGCAAGAGAGTGGCTGTATCGCCCATTATTAGAGGTGCGTGCGGGATATGAAATCCGCGTGCACCAATCAGCAAAGCAATACCCGTGATAATCAGCGCAATTGAGATTGAAATAAGCCCAGTTACGAATCCGAGTGAAGCCAAAAGGGCGCTCAAGACAGGAAGGTAAGGCGCGAGAAAGAGATCTTCGATTACTAAGACGCTTACTGCACGCTTCGTGGACTCTAATCCGTCAAGGCGAGAATCCTTAATGAATTGAGATGCGATTCCCGAAGATGAAACGTACGTTATGCCGCCCAGAGTTAAGGCACCTAGTACGCCCCATCCGAGAATAAACCCACATGCAATTCCGGGAAGGAAATTGACCACCAAATCCACTAATCCAAGGGACTTTCGCTTTTTCACCGAATCAAAAAGTTCTTCGGCAGAATATTCAAGACCTAGAAGAAGTAGTAAGAGAATCGCACCCCATTGGGCGCCAAGATCAAGAATGTCATCACTTAACTCCAAAGAAGCAATCCCACCGTTGCCGAAGAAAAGTCCGGCCAATAGGAAAATCGGAACAACAGATAGACGAAGTCTCGACGCAATAAAGGCCGCAATGCCCAATCCCACTAGGACCGAGCCAAGCTCTCCAAGAACTAGGCCATCTTCTTTAGAGAGTGAGGCTGCGAGTTCGATCATCTCAGCGACTTAACTGAATTGTCACTGGCTGGCAGCAACGGCCTGCTCGAGATGAGCTCGCACGTGTTTGGACATGTAGCCAACATAATCAATAAGCGCAATGGGCTCGCCATTTGCTTTGATTCCATGCTTCTGTAGTTGTGAATCATTCAAACCTTGAAGCAAGTCAAGATTGTTGCGGCGTAGCGCTGTGAAAGTCTCAACTGATGTTCGCGCATCTCGATCGACTTTGATCGCAGCAAATGCATCCTCATCCCATGATGAGAATTGGTAGTTATCGGTTGTGAGAATCATGCGAATACGCAGTGAGAGTGAGATTTCGGCATCACAGATATGCGCGAGGCATTGCGAAGCGGTCCAACCACCATCGCTCGGGATTTTGTCGAGACTAAATGAGAATGTGTCGTAGAACTCTTGAACACGATTTACATCTTCAATATATGTGGCAAAGACTTCCTTCGACATGTTTCTCCTAGTCCAAATCTCGACGAAGCGTGGTTCGTAACGCTACCGTTGAAAATAGCGCGGCGTAACCCAAAAGTACAAGGATTGCCGGACCTGGCGAGAGGTAATTTTCTATACTGAAGTTAAAGTCATTGTCGCCGAAATCGAGGTCTACTAGCCCAGTAATTGCGCCTGCGGGCAGATACTTTCCAATTGACTCAACGAAAGCCACTACGAGGCCTTCCACAATGAGGGTCCAGATAACCGCTCCTGTGACCGCTGCAACTTGATTCTTCACCAAGGCGCCAAGACCCACCCCAACGATTCCGAGTACAAGTCCAGAGAGAGCCGAGGCGCGGAAGACTTTCCAGAGAAGTTCGCTTGTGACCGGGGCATGTGGTTCATAAAAATTGAGAGCAATGAGTCCGGCAGATATCGCCGTCACGAAAGAGAATATTTGAACAACCAATCCAGCTAAAGATGCTGCGATGATTTTGGCGTACAGAACCGTGCTTCTCTTCGGTGTTACAAGGAAGGTTCCTACCGCGGTTCCATGGCGGAATTCATTAGTCATGATCAGAATTCCCATAATTAACGCGAAGAGATATCCCCCTGCAGCATTGGCAAATACCGCGTTAATACCTTCCGGTGTGGAGGTGCCTGAAAAGCCCATTCCCATGCCTTCAGCCTCTGAATTCAAAACCACAATCGGAGCGACTGTACCGAGCGCTGCAAAAATTCCGGACCACAATAGCAACAACCAGTTAGCTCGAAGATAAATCAGCTTACGGAGTTCTGATTGAAGTAACTCGCTCATGCGCTTCTCCTCATGGTTAGTTCGAGAAACGCTTCCTCCAATGACTTGCCCTGACGAATTTCATCAATTGTTCCTTGTGCTACGAGCACTCCGCGATTGATGATCATCACATCATCAACGGTGTTCTGCATCTCTGCTAATTGGTGTGAGGAAACGAGAATTGTGCGACCTTCAGCAGCCAACTTCTGAACAAACTCTCGAAGCCAGACAATCCCCAGTGGATCAAGTCCATTTGCTGGTTCATCAAGTACCAAGATTTCAGGATCGCCCAACATGGCAATAGCAAGAGAGAGACGTTGCTTCATTCCAAGTGAGAAACCTTTGGTTCGTTTTTTCGCCGCATGTTCCAGATCTACTAATGTGAGAACTTCGTCGATACGTGCAAAATCAACACCAGAAGCACTTGCCATGACCTTCATGTTCTGCAATGCAGTGAGACCGGGATGAAATCCGCGGCTATCGAGTACTGCGCCAACATGTCGAATCGGCTCATGAAGCGCGCTATATGCCCCTCCATTGATGAGCGCCTCACCACCAGTGGGCGTTACTAAACCCAAGAGACAACGCAGCGCTGTGCTCTTGCCAGCTCCGTTAGGACCGAGAAATCCCGTCACACGTCCAGACAAGACTTGTGCGGAGAAATCTGAGACCGCCCGAACATCCTTAAATTCTTTCGAGAGATTCTTGAACTCGATCTTGATGCTACTCATGCCTAGACCTTATACCCCTCACCGTTAGTGGGATTGATTCCAAGATAAGTAAGAACGGCCAAAACTCTCCTGTGATTATCGTCGCCTGGCTTGAGTTCAAGCTTGCTCAAGATATTTGAAATGTGCTTTTCCACAGAGCCTTCCGTTATATAGAGAGCTTTTGCAATGCCCGCATTGGACTTTCCTTGCGCCATCAATGCCAAGATCTCTCGTTCGCGATTCGAAAGTTCTGATAACTGCGGTTGTAGTGACTCTTGATTCATAGCTTCGCGGATATCGCGCTCGCTAATTTTCTTTCGGCTTCGCAGCTTAGTCAGTTGCTCTTCCACCTTTGGTAGAAAAGTTCCGGAAAGTAATCCTTCGGTCATCGCAGCCATCGCGCGCGCGTTTCTCGGAATGATCCACAGTGCAAGAAAAGTAAAGAGGAGTCCAAATACTAGAGTCCAGTTTGAAGTGAAATCCCAATTTACGAACCCGGTATCAGTCGCATCGCCAAATTCCAATCTCACCTTACCGAGGTCATCGTTGAATGAGATGCTACCCCGAAAAAAATCACCGTTGTCTACCACTTCAAATGAGCGATTGAAGTTAGAGAGCGCGATAATTCCAAGAGATAAGAGCGCAACAGCAAGTCCCGAGACTCCCAGCACCACTAAAACAAAAGAGAAAATCGACCAACCAAATGAGATAAAGATGTAACCGACCGCCATCCAGACCCTTATGGAGGTTACGCGCTCTCGCACGCCTTCCCAAGAAAACAATGGATTTCCAAACCAATCTTCAACCACTCTGAAATCTGTGCCCAGAATCTTGTTTGTCCGCGTGATTTCGAACCTTGC
>Ga0207935_1000053_pt1 | contig 32354 bp, 30 predicted proteins | sample LakMenEpi30Aug10_FD_150746 | JGI IMG/M metagenome (GOLD analysis project Ga0207935, IMG submission 150746) | Freshwater microbial communities from Lake Mendota, WI - 30AUG2010 deep hole epilimnion (SPAdes) | ecosystem: Environmental > Aquatic > Freshwater > Lake > Epilimnion/Euphotic zone ...
CCAATACATCCACCTTGGCATCTTTGAGCGCCTGCACGACATTGACGGGTGTTGCAGTTGATTCGGAAATAGTCTCTTTGTAATAACGTCCCAGTCCGTCATGAGTTTCACCGCGTAGGACAGTGATACCTGACTTTGGAACATCAGCAAATTTAATTGTGTTATTTTCACTCGCCCACATCGCATCAACGAGATCAAGGCCAACCTTCTTGGAGTCCACATCAAATGCGGCAACGAACTTCACATCCTTAACGTGATATCCCCCGACAACAACATTCATGAGTCCTGGGATCTCTTGATCAATCGGCGCATCTTTGTAGTAATGCACACCTTGAATCAGAGAGTTTGCGCAATTGCCGACTCCTACGATAGCAACGCGAATTTCTTTTGTTGAGGTCACGAGGTTTTCCTTTCAGACTTAATCATTTCTTCTAGCCAAGCGATCTCTCGCTCTGCAGTTTCAAGGGAGTGGCGACGCCATTCCACAAGGTATTTATCAAGGCCAACGGCAGACCTTTCGAGGTCGGCGCGAAGAATTTCGGCCTTCTCCTTGAGGCGGCGATGGCGCCCCTCAAGAATTCTTAATCTGCTTCGAGTAGATGTCGGGCTAAAGAAGGCGACATGTACTTCGAAGTTATCGTCATCCCAGGATTGTGGGTTGACGCTTTCAGTAAGTTCATCAAATTTTTCTTGTCCATCTTTGGTGATGGAGTAAACGATGCGAACTCTTTTGGAACGTCCGCCTTTGGGGACTTCGGCTTGGGAGATAAGTCCTGCATCAACCATGCGGCGAAGTTGTGGGTAGAGCACCGAAAATGAGAGCGCACGAAAAGGTCCAAAGATTGAAGTCAGGCGCTTGCGCAGCTCGTATCCATGGAGCGGGTTCTGTGAGAGCAGCCCAAGGAGCGCAAACTCCAAGGATTCTGAACGGGATCTCACGAGAGTCTCTCCTTTAGGGGTATATATCGATTCGATATATCGAGTCGGTAGTTAACTCGATATATGGCTGACCTGCAACTTTTCCCCGATCGTGTCGTTATCGAATTCTCAGTTTCGGCGCGTCATACCGCTGGGTAGGTCATGTGCGGTCGTACCCTCTTTTTCTAGAGATTGCCCGCACCCTCTTGTCGTCTACGGATCTACAGGGCGCTCTAGAAATGAGGACCTCTACATGAGTCTCTTCTCTTGGAAGCTACACGGGACCGGAACCAGCATCGCGCCTGGTGCGGTCGTTTCCACAGATGAACGACTAAGTTGGCCACGCACTATCGGAGTTGGCCTACAGCACATTGCAGCAATGTTCGGCGCAACCTTCCTCGTGCCGATTCTTACCGGCTTGCCACCTACGACCACACTTTTCTTCTCTGGCGTAGGAACGATGCTCTTCCTCATCATCACACAAAACAAAGTTCCGAGCTATCTCGGATCATCTTTCGCTTTCCTTGCACCCATCGCCGCATCTGTAAAGAGCGACAGCATGGCTGTTGCACTCGGTGGCGTTGTAGCAACGGGCGTCATGTTGGCACTTGTTGGCTTAATCGCTCGCGCAGTTGGAACCGGTTGGATCAACTGGATGTTGCCTCCAGTTGTAACGGGAACCATCGTTATGGTGATTGGTTTCAATCTTGCTGGCGCAGCTAAAGGTGGATTAGCAAGCGGCCCAATGCTGGGAACAATTACCCTCCTTGCAATTGCTGGGTTCGCAGCTTTCTCTCGCGGTTTCATCGGACGCATATCGATTTTCCTCGGAGTTGTCGTCGGATACGCGGTTGCCTTCGTTATGGGTGATGTGAAGACTGATGGAATTACTGCAGCGAAGTGGGTTGCAGCTCCAACCTTCACAACTCCAGAATTCAAAGTCAGCGCCATCATTCTCTTCATTCCAGTCGTACTTGTACTTATCGCCGAGAACGTAGGACACGTTAAAGCGGTATCCAATATGACCGGCAAAGATCTCGATGATCAGATGGGTAATGCTCTCTTTGCTGACGGCGTTGCTACTACTCTCGCTGGAGCCGGTGGCGGTTCAGGAACAACAACCTACGCTGAAAATATTGGCGTTATGGCCGCAACCCGCGTCTACTCAACAGCTGCATATTGGATCGCAGCTCTTGGAGCGATCATTCTCTCCATTTCACCGAAGTTCGGTGCAGTGTTGAGCGCTATCCCAGGTGGAGTCCTTGGTGGTGCACAAGTTGCCCTCTTCGGAATGATTGGAATCCTTGGAGCAAAGATTTGGATTGAATCACGCGTTAATTTTGCTGATTCAACAAATCTCATCGTTGCAGGATCGGCAATCATCATCGGTATCGCGGATATCTCGTGGACCAACGGTGATTTCACATTTAACGGAATCATCAATGCAACGGTGGTAGCCATTGTTGGCTATCGCGTATTCCACGGAATTTCAAAGTCACGTGGAACAAGCGCTGCATAAATAGATCAGTAACTGCGAACGCCTGGCCATATGGTCAGGCGTTCGTGCTTTTATAGCGAATACACTCTCCCTCATGGCTCTCGACTTTCCCGCTCGATATCCCGAATATCTCGTTGCTGCGATGGTCATCATTCTTGCTCCAGGTCCTAGCGTTCTCTTTATCATCGCTCGAGCTATCGCGTGGGGTCGGGCAACAGCCGTTGCAACTGCTGCGGGAAATGTAACCGGCGCTTTCACGCTCTCACTTATGGTGGCTTTTGGCCTTGGACCAATCCTGCAAAGAAGTGAGGCAGCTTTCATCGGCGTACAAGTACTTGGTGGTTTCTATTTGATCTATCTAGGTATCGATGCAATTCGTCATTCCAAAATCCATGCTGAAGATATGGTGAATCAAGGAGAGATTAAACCGTCGGCTCTGAGATCAGCCAGAGATGGTTTCTGGGTGGGAGCTCTTAATCCAAAGGGGTTAGTTTTCTTTGCCGCGATATTGCCGCAATTCTTGGATCGAGATTCATCCAGCGTGACGTCACAACTTGTTCTCATGGGAGCAACATTTGCAGTCTTGGCGTTCTTCTCTGATGGCTCGTGGGGATTGCTTGCGGGCACTGTTCGCGACTGGATGGCAACATCACCCGGGCGTCTAGTAACGATGCGCAAGATCGGTGGGCTCGTCATGATTACATTGGGGATATTCACTCTGATTTCAGCGGTGTAATCAGCCGAAATGTCAGTGGTGCAGGGCAGAATCGCGCCATGAGTAAAGCCCGAGAATTTATTAGCCCTAGCGATCTGACCTTTTCATGGAATGGTTGCCATCGATGTTTATGGCTTAATTACAACCATGGCGTCAAAGCTCCATCATTTATGCCACTTGTCGGCGAACTATCGGCGATGCAGGAAAATCACTTCAATGGCGCCATCTCTTCCCAACTCCATCCCGAAATCAAGGAAGGTCGCGTTTTAGATCGTGGTGGCTGGGTGAAATCAGTACCCATTCCGTATAACGGAAAACCCTCTCCATACGCAATCCGCGGTAAATATGACTTACTCATGGAGTTCCAAGATGGAACTTTTGGAATTATTGACTGTAAGTTCCAAGGAAAAGATAACGATAAGAGTGATTTTTACGCTCCCCAACTTGAGGCCTATGCATACGCACTAGAGAATCCTGTATCGGGTGAAGCGCGAAAAGTTTCGGTCATTGGTTTATTGGTCTGGTCCCCCAAAAAACCCATCGGTGATCCTCACTCTGGTTTCTCACTTGGACTTAACAGCTCGTGGTTCCCCATCACTCGCAACCCAGATGGCCTACAAGAACGACTTCAGGATTTCATAGAAGTTATCTCAGGTCCTACCCCCGTTAGAGATACGGGATGTGAGACCTGCAAATTTATCTCTGAACGTCGTGAAATTTTTGGAGCCGAGTAAAACTACTCTTCGTCGGAATCTTCATCCACTTTCTTGCGACGCTTCTCTTCTAAGATCGCTTCCTTAGCCTGAGACGCGTATATATCTACATACTCTTGTCCTGACATCTCCTGAAGTTTCTTCATAAGCAAATCTGTCGCTTTGCGGAGCTCTTCTGGATCATTTGATTTATCAGGGGTCGGAAAGTACATCGGTTCACCAAAAACCATTTTTACTCGCATAATCTTTGGAATTACTTTCCCCGTAGGTTGGATATCTGCTGTGTTAAACATCGCCACAGGAACTATCGGTGCGCCACTTTCCATAGCAAGACGAGCAACGCCTGTTCGACCGCGATAAAGGCGACCATCAGGTGAGCGAGTACCTTCGGGATAAATTCCCAGGCATCCACCTTCGGCTAAAACTGAGAGCCCTGTCAGTAGAGCAGCTTCACTTCGTGAACCACCAGCACGATCCACAGCAACTTGGCCGAGAGCGATGAAGGTCAACTTCTTTGCCAGACCTTTGAGGCCTGGAGATGTGAAGTACTCGCTTTTTGCTAAGAAGGTTACTTTTCTTGGCACAACTAACGGCATAAAGATGGAGTCGCTAAATGAAAGATGATTTGAGGCGATGATGACCGGGCCTGACGACGGAACGTTTCGCAGCCCGCGCACTTTCGGTCTAAATAGCAAAGTGAGAACAGGAAGTAAGAAGGACTTCAGCAATCCATAAGCGACCTTGTCGCCCTGCATCATTGATTGGACCTTGTTCCGCTTTCTGCGTAACGCCATGGCCCTAATTTAGAGCCTTTTGCTCTCCATATGACAAATTGTTATGACAATATGGCGGCTGTGAGCGTGATTCCAAATGGTGATGAGTTCCATCTTGAGGGTGGCGCGATTGCAGTTCTCATGGTCCACGGTTTTACCGGTTCACCTGCATCGATTCGCCCATGGGCGGAGGCGCTTCATCGCGAGGGATTTACTGTTCGTGCACCGCGGCTACCAGGTCATGCACAAACCTGGGAAGAGATGAATAAAACTCGATGGAGTGATTGGTACGCCGAAGTTGATCGAAATTTCTCTGAATTAAAAAAGAAATACCAGAGAGTTTTTGTAGCAGGTTTTTCTATGGGCGGCGCACTCTCCATACGTTTGGCTTCGATTCGAGGTCAAGAGATTGAAGGCTTGATGTTAGTTAACCCATCCATTCATGATCCACGTGCATCCATGAAATTGGTGCCACTACTTCAATATGTGATTCCTTCCTTAGGGGGTCGCGGAACTGATGTTGCGGCCCCAAATCCTCCCAAACATAGTTATGGAAGGACTCCGCTACGAGCACTTCGTTCGCTGCAGAAGTTATGGAAAGTTGTCCAGCGCGATCTCTACTTGGTTGATGTTCCGCTTATGGTGGGCTATTCAGTCAACGATCATGTGGTTGATCCGAAGAATTCTGAGATCGTAATCGACAATGTCTCTTCGATTGACATTCGGGAAGTTATCTTTGAACGTTCATTTCATAATGTAGCTCTCGACTATGACTTAGATTTATTGGTCGAAGAGAGCGTGTCATTTATCAAAGATGTTCTATCGGGAGCGGTCAACCGTGATGAACGTGATCTTATTGATGCTGAATTCGATGCCATCGTCTCGGGACTCTCATTAGACGAATCTGCTCCGACCACATATCTCGATGAATTAGATGAAATCGAGGCTGCTGAAGAATATCGCGGCGATAACAAACCTTTGCCTACACTTTCCAGTACTCAACGCGCTGCTCTCGTGGGAGTCATCGGCGGTCCGCTCTACGCAGTATCTGTCCAATTTTTAAACTTTGACCCACTTGGACTAGGTGCATGGCCTGGCGCAATTGCGCTTTTCGCAGGTATCGTCACATTCTTCTGGCAGATGCGTCCCGATAATGATGACGATGATGGAGTTGCGCTATGAGTAAAGATTTTCGCTGGGGAATTATCGGTACCGGCGGCATTGCACGGACTTTTGCCCGAGATCTATCTTTCACGCAAGGGCATGTTGTTGCAGCAGTCGGATCTCGTGAGCTCGCTAAAGCTGAGACTTTCGCTCAAGAATTCAACGCTGCACCATATGGAAGCTATGAAGAACTAGTACAGCAGGAACTCGATGGAGTGTATGTCGCAACTCCTCACCCGATGCATGCTCCCAACACAATCCTGGCTTTGGAAAACGGCAAACCTGTTTTATGCGAGAAACCTTTTGCAGTTAATAGCCGCGAATCTGCTGCCATGATTGAAACTGCTCGACGAAAGAACCTCTTGCTCGTTGAAGCAATGTGGAGCCGGTTTCTGCCACCGTATCGGAAAATTAGGGAATTGCTCGAATCTGGCGAATTTGGCGAAATCATCTCAGTCTCAGCTGATCACGGTCAGCGATTACCGCTGCCAAAGTACTATCGCTTACATGCACCTGAGTTAGCTGGCGGAGCGCTCTTGGATTTAGGTATTTATCCCATCTCATTTGCTTACATGGTTCTTGGAAAACCATTAAGCATCGTTGCACGAGGCGAGTTCACGCCTTCTGGAGTGGATTCTCAGACCTCCATGATTTTTCAATACGCAAATGGTGCTCATGCCCAACTCACAACCACCTTACTTCTCAAATCTCCTTGCACCGCACAAATTATTGGAACTGAGGCCTCCCTTTTTGTTGATGGTGATTTCTATACCCCTACCTCCATGAGACTTAAGAAAGTTTCTGGTGAAGTTATGGAATTCCCGCGTGTCTATCAAGGTCATGGTCTACGTGAACAGGCCATTGAATTTGCGAAGTTAATTTCTGAAGGCAAGAAGGAATCAGATTTGATGACTCATAACGATACGCAATCGATTATGGAAACGATGGATGAGATTCGAAGCCAAATTGGTCTGCGTTATCCCTTTGAAAATTAAAAGAGAATTAATTTACTGACGAGCAAGATCAGCTACGCCTACCAAACCAGCATCATTACCCAACGTCGCAGGAACGATAACTGGTGCAGGGCGCTTGCCAGTAAATGGAATCAAGCGCGACATAGATTCGCGGGTTGGTGTCAACAGAATGTCGCCGGCATCGATAACGCCGCCACCTATAACAAAGGCCTCAGGATCAAGAGCCGCAACTAAAGATGCGCAGAGCGCTCCAAGCCACTGTCCCGTTGTGTTAAATGCTGCAATTGCGACGGTATCGCCGTCTTGGGCTGCTGCAGTTATTTGGCGGCCGGTAATTCCTTCAATAGTTCCATCACCGCGCGCCAAGAGATTTTTGGCTAAGTCAGGTGATGCATGTATCGCTTCGCGCGCGTGGCGCAATAGCGCATTACCCGAGGCATATTGCTCGAAACATCCACGAATTCCACAACCACATAAATGTCCTTCAGGAACTGCTCGCGTATGCCCAAATTCTGCACCAATTCCAAATGCTCCGCGATAGAGATGATTGTCGACGATCAAACCGCCACCAAGGCCAGTCCCGACGGTAAGCATGATGACTGTATTGAAACTCTTACCAGCACCGAATCTCTTCTCACCCCATGCAGCGGAGTTGGCATCATTTTCTAATACAACTTTCCGACCTATTAATTCTTCAAGCTGGTCAGTAAGGCGAACTCCATTCCATCCAGCGATATTTGGAGTCGCTAGCATCGTTTTACGGTCGGAGGAGATAAAGCCAGCAGCGGAAACGCCTACTGCATCGATATCAAACTCTTGCATCAACTCTTGAGCCACTGCGGCAATAGTTCCGGTTAGCGCTGATCCACCTTCGCGCGGTGTATCGCGGCGCGCAGTTTTTACTATCGCACCGGAGTCATCAACAACTCCGCCAAGAACTTTGGTGCCGCCAACATCAATGCCTAATGCAAAGCTCATGGCTTAGTTAGAAATTAGCTCTCGAGTTTTTGCTTGAGTTGGGAGATTGTCTGCTCAATAGTTGTCATCTCAACTTTGCGACGCATCATGTCAGGTACTGGCATTGATAGCGCGGTGCCGAGTGAGTACGTGACGGTTGTGGTTCCATCGCCATTATCTTTAATGGTGTATCGACCATCCATCTCCGTCATCAAATCCGCTTCATCCAGTGAGAATGAGATTTCATCTGGGGCTTTGCTCCAGTCATAGCTGAGAGTCGCCCGATCCTTAAGGACGCCTGCTTCAACCTTGATAGTGAGCTTGGTCGGATGTCCCGACCCATCTTTTTCATGGACTTCTACCGACTTAATCGCGGTGGACCATGTGGGATAGGCCTCAATATCGAAGAGAACTGCTCGTACATCCTCGACGGAGGCATCAATAGCGGTGGAGCTAGAAGACATATCGGCCATGGCGGCAGGCTACCTCTTCCCGTTACCTATGAGTAACCGCTAATTTTCGCCCCATGACCGAATACTTTGCTCCCGCCCTAGAACCTGCCGCTACCGCAGGAAACCTCACCAATCTTGTCGCCGAACGCGCTTGGTTTGAACCAGAACGCATCATGGTCTCGCGACCATTAGGAGATGGTTGGCAACCCGTCACTGCGCGTGAATTTGAAGCTGAAATTAGAGCCACTGCAAAAGGCCTCATTGCCTCGGGAGTTCAGATCGGCGATCGCGTTGCGATTATGGCGCGCACTCGTTACGAATGGACAGTTCTGGATTTTGCAATTTGGTTTGCAGGTGGCGTATCAGTTCCCATTTATGAAACGTCATCAGCAGAACAAGTTGATTGGATTCTCTCCGACTCAAGCGCTGTTGCAATCATCGTCGAGACTCCACAACTCCGAGACACCGTCACTCCGATTCTTACTTCGAAGGTAAAAAATTGTTGGGTAATGACCGAAAATGTTCTTGCTCAACTTTCATATCTTGGGCGCGATATTTCTGATCAAGAGATTGATAATCGTCGCAACGCTCTCAATCCTGACACACTTGCAACTCTCATCTACACATCAGGCACAACTGGAAAGCCAAAGGGCGTACAACTCACCCACGGCAACTTCCTATCTGAATGTGGCAATGTTGTCATGGGCGCAGCAGATCTATTCATGAAACCAGGTGGCTCCACTCTCCTCTTCCTTCCCGTTGCACACGTATTCGGACGCATGGTGCAAATCGGTTCAATTCGCGCAGGTCTTCATCTCGCTCATTGCAGCGATGTCATCGGAAGACTGGCCGCAGACCTTGCATCGTTTAAACCAACATTCGTTCTTGCCGTACCTCGTATTTTTGAAAAGGTCTACAACGGCGCAGAAGCGAAAGCAGATGCCGCAGGTAAAGGCTCAATCTTCCGCACCGCAGCAAATGTGGCGATTGAGTACAGCAAAGCACTCGATGCTGGAAGCGTTTCATTGGCACTGAAGTTAAAGCATGGGCTCTTCGACAAGCTTGTATATTCAAAGATCCGCCATGGCTTAGGTGGTCGCGTTGAGGCTGCTATTTCGGGCGGTGCGCCGCTTGGTGAACGCCTTGGCCACTTCTATCGCGGAGCGGGCGTACGTGTTCTTGAAGGCTATGGCTTAACTGAAACCACAGCAGGTGCGACTCTTAACCTGACTACAGCGCATAAAGTCGGATCAGTTGGTAAGCCAATTCCTAGCACAACGATCAAAATCGCAGAAGATGGTGAAGTTCTTATCAAGGGACCAATCGTGATGCGCGGTTACTGGCAGAACGATGCAGCCAACAAGGAAGTTTTCACCGATGATGGATATTTCCGTTCCGGTGACTTAGGAAAACTCGATGAGGAAGGCTACCTATATATCGTCGGTAGAAAGAAAGAACTCATCGTTACATCAGGTGGTAAGAACGTCGCTCCTGCAGTACTTGAGGATCGCCTACGTGCTCATCCACTCGTCAGCCAGTGCATCGTTGTTGGCGATAACCAGCCTTACATCGCTGCCTTGGTAACAATCGACCCTGAAGCAATCAAGGGTTGGATTACGGCAAATAAGAAAGATGGTGCGACTCTCGCGGAGCTCACCAAGGATCCCGATCTCATCGCCGTCATTCAAACTGCAGTTGATGAAGCAAATAAGGCGGTCAGTCGTGCTGAGTCAATTCGTAAGTTCACAATCTTGCCAGTCGATTTCACGATCGCTGGAGGTCATTTGACTGCGAAGCTTTCAGTCAAGCGTCACGTTGTACATAAAGAGTTCGCGGCAGAGATCGCCGAACTTTTTGCCTAATAACAACGAACACTTCAAAGAATCGCGAATCCGCCAATCTGAGCCGTTTGATCGGCTGGGATTGGCGCGTCGCCTCCATGAGACGCTCGCTCAGAGCCTTGCCATTATTGGATATGACTTAGATGCGCTGATTGGCGATGACGAATTAAGTCCTTCTCATCGCGCCGAACTCCGATCAATCCGGCTTAACGTTATGAGCGCGACTCAGAGCTTTAGGGATGAGATTTACCGTACTCGAAGGTTTACCCGTGAAGATCTCGAGAATGAGATCCAGACCCTCCTTTCCAACATTAATACCGAAGTGAATCTCACATACCCGCAATTAACAGAAGAGCGTGAAAATCTACTCAATCAAACGCTGATAGAAATCGCTCGAAATACCCATAAACACTCATCGGCGCGTTCGTTCTATGTGAAATACCAAATAACCCCCTCAGGTTTTCTCCTATTTGCGGGCGATGATGGAAATGGCGAAGTGCAACTCAAAGAGAGAAGTTTTGGCCTTCGCGGCATTGATGAAGTTCTAAAATTGATCTCTCAAAATTATCAATGTAAGGCAGATGAGACTGGAACCCACTTTCAAATCACATTCAATCTAGAGAATTTAGATTAAAGCTTTATGTCTCTACGAGTTCTCGTTGTTGATGATCACGCCATTGTGCGTGAAGGGTTACGACGTCTCATCACAAAAGATTCAACCATTACCGTGGTCGGGGAAGCTGCATCAAAGAGAGAGGCCTTCGCGCAGATTTCTCATCACAATCCTGATGTGATTGTCGTGGATCTTCACCTCCCCGATGGAAGTGGCCTCGAGGTCATAGCGTGGGCTCGATCGCTCTCTCAAAAGATTGGCATCGTTGTACTCACCATGTCCAATCTTCCTGAGCATGTCTTGGCGTGTATGCAATCTGGAGCGAGTTCACATGTCGATAAGAGCGCACCCATTGGAGATGTTCTCCATGCCATTCGCGCCAGCGCTGAGAAGCCTTTAACTTTTACGGCGCGCCGCATGACGGATGCAGTCATCGCTCGAAATAAAGAGACTGGGTTAACTCCCAGAGAACTTGAGATTCTTGAAAAACTTCCAACTGGAGATACAGTTCTTGAAATTGCGACGCAGCTATTTGTCACCGAGTCCACTGTGAAAACTCATCTTTCCTCGGTTTACAAGAAATTAGGTGCAACGAATCGAGTACAGGCGATAAACGCCGCGCGAAAGCTTGGTTTGCTTGCCTAGCGTTCTGCAGCTCAGTTCTCGATCGAGTGATCGTTAGATCTTCAGCGCTTTATTGAATTCGTGTGACCAGATCTGCCAGCGCCACTCATCAACGACCCACTTCCTACCGGCAGCTCCCATAGTCGCTCGAAGTTCAGAGTCGCGTAAGAGCTCGATAGAACGATTTGCAATTTCTTCAACATTGTTTCCGTCAACCACATAACCGGTGATGCCGTGCTTCACGGCATCGGGAGCTCCTCCTGACGCGCCACCAATAACGGGAAGTCCGCATGCACTCGCTTCAAGATAGACGATTCCAAGTCCTTCAACTTCAAGACCAAGCAAGCGGGAACGAGATGGCATCGCAAAGATATCCCCCATGGATATGTAACGCGGAAGATCGGCATAGTGAATCCGTCCAATGAAAGAAACATGGTCATCAAGAGCGAGTTGGGAAACCAATTTGTCCAGAACTTTTCTATGTGGACCTTCCCCGATAAAAATCAGATGTGCATTTGGAATTTGCGCGAGAATTCTGGGCATCGCTTCAACCAAACGATCCTGACCTTTGCGATGAACTAAACGTCCAACGCTCACAATCGTTGGCTTTGTGTCGATGCCATAATTCTTGCGGAGATCATCGGATGCATGTGGAACAAAATGTTCAGTATCGATTCCGGGCGCAATCTTGATGAGTTTTCGAGAATCTTTAAATCGAGGCGCCATTGAATTCCGAGTGAACTCGCCAAGATAAGTAGCAATATCTAAATTCTTTGCTATCTCACTCATGAGCCACGAGAAGGGCCAAACTCGTGACCACCACACTTCATGGCCATGGGTGAGAGCCACGACATGTGTTGCGCCGGCGCGCTTGAGCCATCGCGCCGAAAGCGCTAACGGAGCGGCTGCACCAAACCAAATCGTTGATATCTGCCTGGTTCGGAGTACCTTTCTAAGCTTTGAAATCACTCGGGGTGTCGGCAGAAGAATTTTCGAGCGATCTCGAATTACTTCAACGCCAAACTCCTGCTTCCAGCGTTGGTCATACTCATCGCAATCTGGCTGAGTTGAGGTGTACACAATTACTTCACCTTGTGGAACTCGTTCGAGCAACCCGATTACAAATGTCTCAATCCCACCAGCACGGGGGCCGAAGTCATTGGTAACTAAAAGGATTGAAGGCATGGCGATATTGTGAAGGAGTTTTCAGGAGAAGAGTGGAAGGTTAGAGACGGCGCGCGCCTACATATTTTTTACGGCCGAAGTAATTACCAAATTCTGCAATCTGCACTCGTGCTCCAGGTCGAGGAGCATGAACCATCTTGTTCTTGCCAATGTAAATTCCGACATGCGAGATTGGAGAGCCGAAGAAAACCAAATCACCAGGTTGCAAATTACTTCGAGTGATGGAGCGACCATAGGAATATTGGGCGCGAGAGGAGTGAGGTAGTCGGACGCCTGCTTGTTGGAAAGAGCGCATCGTTAAACCAGAGCAATCCCACTTGATTGGACCAGCTGCTCCCCACACATAACTGTCACCAATCTGTTGGACTGCGAAACGAAGCGCTACGCCAGCTCGCCCAGAAACAGCGTTAGCCAGTTTTGCCTGTTCGATGGAGTATTTGCGTCTCTCTTCTTCATCCATCGCTTGCAGCTTGAGTAAGCGCTCGCGATCCTGCTTCTCAAGTTTTGCGAGCAACTTCTCAGCCTGCGCCAACTTTTTCTCTACTTGAGCGGCTTGTGCGCGGTAACGCGCTTCAGCAGCTTGAACCAATTTCAACTTATCAGCCACGGTGAGAGTTGTTGCATCGAGTCGCTGCTTTGCGGTTGCAAACTTACGGAGCTCGATCGCTTGCTTTCGCGTGACATTTTCAAGCGAACCGGCAGCCGAGAGATAGAGTGAAGGATCGGATGAAAAGAGTAGTTCGAGCCCCTCGCCAAGGCCCGTGGATTTATATCGAGCGATTGCGATTGCAGCGAGAGATTTCTTGATTGATTCAACGCTTTGACGTTGAACATCTGCTTGTTGCTGGACGGATGAGAGTTGTTTCTTCAATTTTGCGAGTTGGATTTTGGCAGCTTGGGCATTCTCTCCAGCTTCTGCGGCATCTTCTTGGAGTTGTTCAACTTGCGCACGCACCGCGCGTAAATCGGTATTCGGCGCAGCGTGGGATGTTGGAAGCAAAGTGATTGCAAGGGTCAAGACCAGAAGGGAGAAACTGAGATTGCGCAGGGCTCGTTTCAGCGCCTTCGAGAGAATCATCGGTTTAGGCTAACTGCGGAGACACAGAAACCTCAACCCGAGAGCGCTTCGGAATCCTGTGAATTAGAGATTTTTACCTCGTGGTGAGCGTAACGCAGGGGCGGAACCATTCCTCGCGAGGCGAGGAGGTCTATTACTCGAGACTCTTCAGCCCCAATCTCAGAACTGGCTGAGGCAGAGGTCCGAGGTGCTTCAACAAATACAGAGACCACGCAATCTTTACAAGCGATATCTCTCATCACGCAGTTTTCGCAATCAATAATCATTGCTCCACGATAGAACTCCCCGCTGACATTTCATGGGGGCGGTAGCGTGAGCGCCATGGCAGACGCATCAGCGAATGAGAAGGCTTCTTCCAATCACGTAATTGCCAATCTTGTCGTCGCCACAAATGGCGCTACCACCATGGCAGGTCGATCAGCGCCGCTGAGTTCGGCCAGCGATCGCCAGCGCTTTCATCAGATTCGCTCCAAAGCCCGCTCTATTGCTATCGGTGGCAACACTTACCGGAGCGAGCTATATGGAAAAACAAAACTTCCAGTCCTGGTGGCGACTCGACAAGTTCCCCACGAACGAGAGAGTGAAGGTCTCGTTCACTTTCTGAATAACTCTCCAGCGGAAGTTATTGGAATAGCCCTCTCCGAATATGGTGAGCCTGTTTTGGTGGAAGGTGGAGTGAATTTCCTCCGACCACTTATCGAGCAGAGATTAATTGATACTTTTTATATAACTCGATCAAGAAATTCAGGTGATGGGAATTTTCTTGATTGCTCTTTACTCGACACTAATTATGAACTTACTGATTCTGAAAGTCTTGAAGAAAATGACTTTGAAGTGTGGCTGCCTAGAAAGCAGCAATCAAGATAACGCCACTGAGCGCAGCTGCAATTCCAATGTACTGGACTGGCTGTAGCCGTTCATGAAGAAATTTATAAGCTAACAAAATTGTCACAATTGGAAATAGCGAACCAAAGACCATAGCAATGGAGACAAGGCCTTTTGTTGTGGCGACACCAAGCAAGAAGTTAGCGAGGAAATCAGCGACTCCAATGAAAATTAGTAGTGGAATCTGTGCCTTTCCAAAACCACCGAGCGTTCTATAGCGCAGTGCGAGAATCACGCAGACCGTTACTGAAGCGCAACGCATCGCGGTCATTGTGTGCAGTGAATCAGTCTCAGATCCAATCGCAATAAAGGTCAGCGCCGTTCCGAAACCAAGCGCTGCAATTACTGCGTAGAGAAGAGGACGAATGGGTAGACCATTCTTAACTTCGGGACCGCTAGCCATGAAAGCGCCTGCAATTGCAATGATGATTCCGGCTGTTTGTACACCCGTGGGACGCTCACCTTGGGATAAAGCAAAAATCAACGGAATAAGTACGGAGAGAGAGCTAATGGGCGAGACAACTCCCATGCGTCCTGTTGCAAGCCCGGTGTAGAAAGCGATTAATCCGATAAAGCCCGCTATTCCCGCAATCACTCCTGGGATGAAATAGCCATCAAAAGCGAGAGTGGGCGCGATGAAATCGCTAGCCAAAAAGATCGCCAAGAGACCAAAGAGAAGTCCAAAGGTTTGAGATACGCCCGTGACTGCCAGCGCTTTGAATCGCTTAGAAAGATTCCCTGCAAGATAGTCAGCTGTTCCCCACAGCACACTAGAGAGAAGAGCGAGCAACGAACCCATTTGGCAAGATTATCGGCAAGTGTGCATTTCTTCTGCTTCTATCTCTGCTCGCGCCTCCCGCTTACTCAATTCACCCTCTTCTACCCTTAGACCGTGGCAAATCCAACAGACTTCTTTCATGCCTTTGTTGCAGAAATGAAATCCTTTTCGCCACGCCCTGAAATTTCACTGGAAGAGATTCCTGCTCCACAACGTTTAGCGCCCTTTGCTTATGCAGTCTCAGCCGATCTCGCCGATCTCTCCCATCCGACAAACGGAGATGATGTCGAAGATATTGCAACGGGGCGATTTGTCTTACTCCATGACCCAGCTGGCCAGGAAACGTGGGAAGGTAATTTTCGTTGTGTAACTTTTGTTCGCTCTGCTTTAGAAACTGAGATGGAAGCAGATCCATTACTTCCCGATGTTGGCTGGTCATGGTTTATCGATGCCCTCGATAACAGTGGCGCTGATTATGTTGCTCCTAGTGGAACTGTCACGCGCGTTATGAGCGCTTCCTTCGGACAGCTATCAACTCACGATGAATCTTCAGAAATTGAAGTGCGAGCTTCCTGGACTCCGACTAATCCGCAACAACTGTTGAAGCATGTAACGGCCTGGCTTGAACTTATGGCCAGCGCAGCAGGTTTGGCTCCTTTGCCTGATGGCGTGAGCTCACTGCCCTTACGGCGATAGAAAAAGTCGATAGAAAAAAGAAGGCGCCGAAAATTTCTGACGAAATTAAAGTTCTTAAGGCTCTGCACGTTCCGGAACAAGGAACACCGCCCGTCATCACTGATGACGCTGCTCTACGTAACTGCATCTCTGACCTGTCCCGTGGCCACGGTCCCATCGCAATTGATGCCGAGAGAGCTTCAGGCTTTCGCTACAGCTCGCGGGCATATCTCATTCAAATTTTCAGACGTAATGGCGGGCTCCATCTCATTGATCCCATCGCAGTTGCACGATCGGTACATATTGCCGAACTCAACAAAGCTATATCCGATAGCGAAGTTGTCATTCACGCCAGCACGCAAGATCTGCCCTGTTTACGAGATTTCGGGATTGAACCTGCACTCCTTTTTGATACCGAATTAGGCGCAAGAATCGCAGGATGTGCTCGCGTTGGCTTAGGTGCGCTCTGCGAATCGCTTATTGGAATTACCCTCGCCAAAGAACACTCGGCAGTTGATTGGTCCATTCGCCCACTGCAACAAGAATGGTTGGATTATGCAGCTCTTGATGTGGCTGTACTTTTAGATCTTCGCGACAAAGTTTCTGAACTCCTTGAACAACAAGAAAAATTGCAGTGGGCGCAACAAGATTTTGCTGCAATTCTAAAAGCTGCACCGAATCCACCTCGCAAAGATCCTTGGCGTAGAACATCAGGAATGCATGAAATTAAATCTAGATATCAAATGGCAATCATTCGCGAGTTGTGGTCGGTACGGGACGCAATTGCCAAAGATATTGATTTAGCCCCAGGTCGCCTGCTTTCTGATGCGGTCATTATTGCACTCGCTAAATCACAGATTAAAAGTGTTACTGACATTATGAAACTTCCGGAAGCCAAGGGGCGAATCCGCAATGACATTCAGAAAAGTTATTTAGATACGTGGTTGGAGACCTTTCTTCGTGCATCATCGCTACCTGAATCCGAATGGCCTCAACTTCGCAGCAAGAGCGATTCCTTGCCACCGGTGAAAATTTGGAAAGTAAAGTTTCCGTTGGCTTACGCCCACGTCTCACATGCCAAGGCTCGCCTTCAGGTAATCGCTGAAGAACTCTCCATTCCCTTGGAGAATCTGATCTCCCCTGAACTAGTTCGAAAAATTTCATTCGATGGTGGTGCAGAGAGAAATTATGAGATGTCTCGCTCACTCACCCAAAAAGTGGAAACTCAGCTCCGACTCAATGGCGCACGCGAATGGCAGATTGAAAAATGTGCGGAAGTACTCACGCTATCTCTCTGCGAATCTGAACCCCCACCCATTCCTGAACCACTATCGGAGGATTCCAACGCTCGCGCAGACGAGGCGGAGAACCCCGTTTAGTCCGTGACTTGAATTACGCAACAGAAATGTTGCGTAATTCCTCTCCCCGTTCTAAGGTCGCTCTATGTCCCCGACCGCCTTCGCACGACTCCGCAAGCGCGCAGCTCTTTTCCTCAGCCTTCTGACAATTGCTTCGCTCGCCACCGCATGTTCTCAGGATTCAGCGAAGAGGGAGACCATCACGGTCTACTCGGGTCGAAGTGAAGAGTTCATCGCACCTTTCCTTGAGATGTTCACAGCAGAAACCGGCATCGAGTTGGATGTGCGTTACGGAGATTCGGCAGCGTTGGCTGCACAACTTCTCGAAGAGGGCTCCAACTCTCCTGCCGATCTCTTTCTCTCACAAGACGCGGGTTCTCTAGGCGCGGTAAGCAGCGCACAGTTATTTGCTCAGTTGCCTCCTCAAATTCTTTCTCGCGTCGAACCTAAGTATCAATCGGCTTCATCTGATTGGGTCGGTGTAACTGGTCGTGTTCGTGTTTTTGCATATGCGCCGGATCGAGTATCAGCGTTGCCGCAAACTATTGATGATTTAACAGCTCCATCATGGAAAGGTCGAATCGGGATAGCTCCAACCAATGGTTCTTTTCAAGCTTTCGTAACCGCCCTTATTCAATCACGAGGCGAAGCAGCAACCGAACAATGGCTCACAGCCATTAAGGATAATGAACCCGTTTTGTTTGAAAAGAATAGTCAAATTGTTGAAGCTATTGATAATGGCCAAATTGATATTGGACTTGTGAATCACTATTACCTATGGGAGGTCGCTGAAGAACTCGGGCGAGAAATCAATGCAAAAATAGATTTCTTTCAAGCTGGCGATATCGGTAACCTTACTAATGTATCTGGCGTAGCATTCTTGGCAACTTCAAAGAAGCAGTCTGCAGCTCAGAAGTTCGTAGAGTTTATGCTTCGCGACGATATCCAAAAGAAATTTGTATCTGATACTCATGAGTATTCATTGGTCAATCCTGCGCTCTGGCCTGATGGCCTTCCCGCGCTTCAAGATGTGAAGTCTCCAGCTGTTGATCTCGCATCTCTCGCTGATTTGCGCAGGACTCAAGCGCTGCTGGTAAAGATTGGATTGATCTAATTAGTCAGCGAACTGCGCCGCTCCCATCAGCGGAAACTAAGGCGTTCGACACCAGAACACGTCGTACGCCGATAGCGCTATTGCTCGGAACCCTTCTTTCCCTCAGTTTTGTGGCTATTCCATTGGTCTATCTGGTGAGAAGAGCCCTCGATAGCGAATCTCAAACTCTTGCAACCGTGGTGATGCGTCGCAAGACACTTGAAATTTTCGTTACAACACTCACTCTTACAACTTTGGTTGTTGCATTCGCAACGATCATTGGCGTAACCATGGCTTGGATTCTCCATAGCGTTGCGTTGCCCTTTCCCAATCTCAGCCGCGCTCTCGTCATTCTTCCCATAGCAATCCCAAGTTATGTCTTTACTTTCTGCTGGATCTCACTCTTCCCTGAGCTTCAAGGATTTTGGGCAGCGGTTTTCATACTTGTGCTGTCCACAACGCCTTTCGTTATTCTTGCTGCGCTCTCCGCACTACGGCGAGTGGATTGGTCTCAACATGAAGTCGCCCAGACACTTGGCCTCAATAATTTTGCTACCTTCTTCCAGGTCACACTTCCCCAAATTAGGAACTCTGTCGCAGCAGGCTCGCTTCTTGTTGCGCTCTATGTCTTAAGTGACTTTGGCGCGGTCTCGCTCCTCGGCGTAGATACTTTTACCCGAGCAATCTCTAATCTCTACCGCGGTTCATTTGATCGAAGTACTGCTGCAGTCTTGGCTCTCATACTGGTAGCTATCTCAGGACTTATTATCTCGATTGAAAACAGAACCCGATCGCGCTCTAAGAACCTCAGAAGTTCGTCGCGAATCATTAATAACCCACAGCTCATCCGAAATTTCAAGAGCCGCGCTATCGCTTCTACCGTAACTCTGGTGTATGTCCTTCTCGGATTGGTATTTCCGTTAACGCTACTCATGATTAGATTCTTTTCGAATGCAGCAGCGATTGATTACCCCAACTTACTTCGCGCCGCGCTCTCCACAATATTTGCTTCATCACTTGGAGCTTTTATGGCGTTGTTGTTAGCGCTACCTGTCGGAATTTTGGTGCAACAAGGTTCCTCTCTTGCGCGCTTTGCAGATAAGGGTGTGCTCGTTGTTCATGCGCTCCCAGGAATTGTCATGGGCCTTGCACTTGTGGCCTTTGGATCAGAATTTGGTTGGCTCTATCAGACTCTTGGCCTCTTAGCCTTTGCTTATGCCTTACTTTTCATGGCTAAAAGCGTGGGAGCAGTACGTACCAGCCTCTCGAGAGTCCCCCAGAATCTCGTTGATATCTCCGCAACTCTTGGGCAAACCCGCTCGCAAACTTTTCGAAGAATCATCCTCCCGCTTGCGGCGCCAGGAATTCTCTCGGGAACTCTCCTTGTCTTCCTTGCCGCTATGAAAGAACTCCCTGCCACTTTGATGCTCCATCCCACGGGCTTTGAAACTCTTGCTACAGAAATGTGGACGTACACCTCCATTTTCCGATTTAGTGAGGCTGCGCCGTACGCATTAGCCTTAGTTCTTGTAGCAGCGATTCCAACTTTTCTCATCAATAGACCTGACCTGGATAACAGGTCAGAAAAGTATGTCAGCGGCGAAGGAGATCTATCGTGACCTCACTCGAAATCCGCGATCTCGGAGTCAAATTTGAATCTCGTGAGATTCTCTCAAAATTGAATCTCACTATTGAAGCTGGGGCATTCGCTGCAATTCTTGGACCATCAGGTTGTGGCAAAACAACGTTGCTACGCACGATCGCTGGGTTGATTACACCAGCTGAAGGTACTATCCGTTTTGGTAAACAACTTGTGAGCGTCTCGTCTTTAGTTCTACCTCCACACAAACGAAATATTGGTTATGTGCCTCAAGAAGGTGGACTATTTCCTCATCTCACTGTCGCAGAGAATGTTGGCTTCGCGCTAGGAAAAAAGATCTCGCGCGATGAACGCCAGAGCATTATTGAATCGATGTTGACGCTAGTTGGACTCTCAGGTTTTGAAAAACGACTTCCTCAAGAACTCAGTGGCGGACAACAAACCCGTATCGCTTTGGCGCGTGCGCTGGCGATGAAACCTGCGATGGTGCTTCTCGATGAACCCTTTGCTGCACTGGATCAAGCTCTGCGTGCCGGAATTAGCGAGGAGGTTGTTGCTCTCCTTAAGAGCACCAACACAACCACGGTCATGGTCACTCATGATCGAGAAGATGCTCTGGTTTCTGCCGACGTTATTGCGCTTATGCGCTCTGGATCTGTTGTTCAATCTGGAACACCTGCTGAGGTCTATCTCAAGCCAATCTCTGCTGACGTTGCTGAGAGCACTGGAGATGTTGTGACAATTCCTGCCGTTCAATCCAACGAAGGACGTTACTTCTCAGTTCTTCACCAATCCGAGGGTCTTCCACAAGATGGTTCAAAAGGCGAGCTACTGGTTCGACCAGAAGAGATCCGAGTCAGCGCCCACTCCACCGCCTCTGGGGTTACTGCGACGATCTCTCGGATTAACTATTACGGACACGACGCCCTTCTCGAACTGGAATTTGCTGGCATGGCGAAGTTGATTCGTGCCCGAGTGGCAGGCCCAATGAACTTTGAAGTCGGCCAGACCGTCTTTGTTGAGCATCAAGGGCCTATCCGCTGGGTGTCAGGAAATGCTACTCGCGAGTAACCTAGCGGCATGAATACTGCCACTGCCTCCACCAATGTAGTCCTTGTCGATGCCGTCCGCTCTCCATTTGGGAAAGCTGGAAGTTTGTACTCCGGAACCCGTGCTGATGACATCATCGTGCGATGCATTCGAGGTTTACTCGAGCGCAATCCGCAAGTGAAGCCAAGCGATGTTGATGATGTTGCGATTGCAGCAGCAACACAATTTGGCGATCAGGGAATGAACATTGGTCGCAGCGCAACACTTCTCGCTGGTCTTCCAAACACGGTTCCTGGATACTCCATTGATCGTTGGTGCGCAGGTGCGATGACATCTGTAACAACACTCGCTGGATCCATTGCTATGGGCGCATATGACATCGCCATTGCAGGTGGCGTTGAACATATGGGAAATCATCCAATGGGCGAAGGAATGGATCCGAATCCTCGTTATCTTGCAGAGAGATTAGTTGATACCGATGCGCTATCTATGGGAAATACCGCGGAACGTCTCCACGATAAATTGCCGCATCTCACTAAAGAACGCGCAGATAAATACGCGCTTGCTTCACAACAGAAAACAGCAGCTGCCTATGCTTCCGGGAAGATTCAACCAAATTTGATTCCTGTTGCAGTGCGCTCTGCTGAACAAGGCTGGGGCGTTGCAACTGTTGATGAACCACCTCGTCCCGGCACAACGATTGAAGCGCTCGCCGCTTTGAAAACTCCATTCCGACCTGCTGGACGGGTTACTGCTGGAAATGCAGCAGGTCTCAATGATGGCGCCACTGCTGCTCTCCTCGCCAGTGAGAAGAAGGCGAAAGAGCTCGGATTAGCTCCCAAAGCAAAACTTGTCACCTTTGCTTTCGCTGGAGTTGAACCAGAAATCATGGGCTATGGACCTGTTCCCTCAACTCTCAAGGCGTTAGAAAAATCTGGCCTTTCCATTAGCGATATTGGCCTCTTTGAAATCAATGAAGCTTTCGCGATTCAAGTTCTCTCATTCTTGGATTACTTTGGAATTGCTGATGATGATCCCCGCGTCAATATTTATGGCGGCGCAATTGCAGTCGGCCATCCACTTGCCTCCTCCGGAATCCGCTTGATGCTTAATTTGGCAGAAGGATTTAAAGAGCGTCCCGATGTCCGATACGGAATCACCACGATGTGTATTGGACTTGGCATGGGTGGCACAGTCATCTGGGAGAACCCTCACTACAACGGTAAGGCGGCATAACTTATGTCTGACATAACAACTCCTGCTGGCGCGCCCGAAGAAGTCGTCACTAAAGCATTTGTCCGCGAGATTGATCTATCAGCTTTTGGCGCAACAGGAACTCTCGCACTCATCACTATTGATAACGGTCTTGATCACACGCGTCCAAATACCCTTGGACCTAAGTCTCTGCAAGAACTTGATAATGCAATAACTCAAGCTGAAAATTCTTCAGCGGTGGCAATTGCTATAACAGGTAAGCCATTTATCTTTGCAGCGGGTGCCGATTTATCTGGACTTCCCTTTGTGACGGAAAAGAGTCAATCGCTTGCGATTGGGAAGCTTGGCCATGATATTTTCAAAAGACTTGGCCGCAGTAAGAAAACAACCTTTGCCTTCATTAATGGATTGGCACTGGGTGGCGGACTAGAAGTTGGATTACATTGCAATTATCGAACGATGGCATCGACTGCGATGACCGCGCTTCCAGAGTGCTTCCTTGGAATCGTTCCTGGTTGGGGTGGAGCCACAATTCTTCCCAAACTCATAGGCCCAGAAAGAGCAGTTCAAGTCATCATCCTTAACGCTTTGAATAACAACACCATGATGAAAGCAAAAGATGCACATGCTCTTGGTGTGATTGATGCGGTCTATGAACCTGCCGATTTCCTCGAGAAGTCAGTTGCTTTCGCCGCTCGCATCATCTCCGGCAAAGAGAAGATTGAACGACAGGATTACACCAGCGATGTTGCCTCATGGGATAAGGCGATTGCCACCGGAAAAGCGGCTATCGCGAAGAAGTATGGTGGCGCAGATATCGAGGCTCCGCGCCGCGCTCTTGAACTCATTTATGCAGCGCGTACCAATACCCTCGATCAAGGTTTTGATGCGGAAGATGAAATCCTGGCAAATCTTGTGATGGGCAATCCGCTCCGCGCATCGCTCTATGCATTCAATCTGATTCAGAAGAAGCGTAAGAAGGTCGAAGGTGCACCGAAGCCAGCCCTTGCTCGCAAAGTAACCAAAGTAGGAATTGTTGGCGCCGGACTTATGGCCTCACAACTCGCACTCCTCATGGTCCGTAACCTCAAAGTTCCTGTTGTGATGACAGATCTTGATCAGGCCCGTGTTGAAAAAGGTGTGGCATGGGTGCACGCTGAAATTGCCAAGTTAGTGGAGAAGAAGCGGCTCAACGAAGAAGCTGGTCGCAGACTCTCACTCCTTGTCACAGGTTCTGTCGATCAATCGGTATTCGCTGGCGCAGATTTTATTATTGAAGCGGTTTTTGAAGAACTCTCCATCAAGCAGAAGCTCTTTAAAGATCTCGAAGCGATTATCTCTCCGGAATGTATTCTCGCCACAAACACTTCTTCTCTCTCGGTAGAGAAAATGGGCGAAGGACTAAAGAATCCAGAGCGGGTTGTTGGATTCCACTTCTTCAATCCAGTAGCTGTCATGCCCCTTCTTGAGGTAGCGCGTACCTCTAAGACTGATGATGCAACAACAGCAACTGCAATCAATGTTGGTAAAGAACTAAAGAAGACCATGATCATTTGCAAAGATGCACCTGGCTTTGTGGTCAATCGTCTCTTAACCCGATTTATGGGTGAAGTAACCGATGCAATGGATGAGGGAACACCTGCCGATGTTGCCGACAATGCACTTCGTCCGCTTGGCTTCCCGATGTCGCCATTTGAACTCTTTGGACTTGTTGGACCAGGTGTTGCACTTCATGTCTCCAAGACACTCAATGCAAATCTCGGCCCGCGCTATCGAGTCTCCCCCACTGTGCAACGTCTCGTTGATCAAGGCGTGAAGACTTTCTACGTCAAAGATGAATCTGGAAAACTGGCACCTAACCCTGAAGCCGTCGCACTTATTGAAAAGGGCACAAAATCTTCGACTTCCGATGAAGTACGTATGCGTGCGCTAAAGGCGCTTGCCGAAGAAGCGCGAATGATGCTTGATGAGGGCGTTGTCGCAACTCCAGCCGAAATTGATCTATGTATGTTGCTGGGTGCGGGATGGCCGATGCATCTCGGCGGAATCTTGCCTTACTTGGATCGTGAGGGAATTAGTGAAGCGGTTTGCGGTCAGCGTTTTCATCCGCATGGAGTTGCATCGCTTCCTGCTTAACTCCATCTGATGCCCAGCCCACAAGCTGACGCGTAACATTTTGGACGGTAATTCCTAAATCTTCCAAGATTTCTTGACGCTTGGAGTGCTCAATGAACTCCAATGGAACGCCGATGGAATGAAGTGGAATCTCTAAACTATTCTCGCGGAAAATTTCTGAGATAGTGCTGGCGATACCACCATGCTTGATTCCATCTTCTAACACCACAACTCGCTTATATCGTCGCGCTAGAGCTATGAGAGACGCGGCGGGCAATGGTTTTACCCAACGCGGATCGATTACCGTGACGCCTACACCCTCGCGATAAGCCTGGGCAGCAGCATCAACTGCAACAGATGCCATCGCACCAATACTTACTAACAAGATATCTGCGCTCTCGCCACGATAGAGAATATCGACGCTATCTCTCCGTTCGAAGGCGGGAATTTCTTTAGCAACTGCGCCCTTAGGGAAGCGAAGGATTGAAGGTGCATCAGAAATCGCGATGCACTCACGGAGTAACTCACGCAACCTCACGGCATCGCGTGGCGCTGCTACATGGGCGGTTGGAATGATTCCAGTAAGAGCAAGATCCCAGATACCGTGGTGTGAAGGACCATCATCGCCTGTTATGCCTGCTCGATCGAGAATAAAAGTAACTCCAGCTTTGTGGAGCGCAACATCAAGAAGTAATTGGTCAAATGCACGATTCAGAAATGTTGAATACACAGCAACGACAGGATGCAGACCCGTATAAGCCATACCTGCTGCCGATGTTGTGGCATGTTGTTCTGCAATTCCAACATCAAAGGTGCGCTCTGGGAATTCTCTCTGGAATTTATCGAGCCCTGTGGGTCCTAGCATCGCAGCTGTTATCGCCACTACATCTTTACGCTCTCGGCCAATTTCCACGAGAGATTCAGAGAAGATATTGGTCCATGACGGTCCACCTTTACTGAGTGGCTCTCCTGTTTCTGGATCGACAACGCCAACAGCATGAAATTTCTCGGCTTCATCTTGAATGGCAGGCGCGTGACCACGACCTTTTTCAGTAATGGCATGTACGAGAACTGGGCCTTCAAATTTCTTCGCCTGTAATAAAGCCTTCTCAAGAGCAGTGATGTCATGGCCATCGACTGGTCCTAAATACTTCAAACCTAAATCTTCAAACATGCCTTGTGGGGCGACGATATCTTTGATGCCTTTTTTCATGCCGTGCAAAGTTTCATAAATCGGTTGACCCACGACTGGAGTTCTCTCCAAAACTCCTTTGCCCCAATCTAAGAATTTTTCATATCCCTTCGTTGCTCGAAGCGTTGAAAGATACGTGGCAACGCCACCAATCGTTGGCGAATAGGAACGCTCATTGTCATTAACAACAATGACTAGGCGTAAATTCTCTGAGGCTGCGATGTTATTGAGCGCTTCCCACGCCATTCCGCCCGTGAGCGACCCATCGCCAACAACGGCCACAACAGTGCGCTCTGTGTCACCTTGAATCATGAAACCGCGAGAAATTCCATCGGCCCAAGAAAGAGCGGTGGATGCATGTGAATTCTCAATTACATCATGTGCGCTCTCGCCTCGGTTTGGATATCCAGCGATGCCGCCTCGTTGGCGGAGCTTCTCAAAACCATCAGCACGACCAGTAAGAATTTTATGGACATAGCTTTGGTGGCCGGTATCGAAGACGACAACATCACGCGGTGATTCAAAGACTCGATGAATAGCGATTGTTAACTCAACAATTCCTAAATTTGGTCCAAGATGACCGCCAGATTTAGAGACCTTTTCGATAAGGAAAGATCTGATCTCTTGTGAGAGCTCTTCGAGTTCTGCCAGATTGAGGCGCGCCAAATCGCTTGGCGATTTTATGCGTGGCAGATACTTCATGTTGTAATGGTATCGGCGAACTAAGAAATAAGAGAGCGCAAGACGTACTGCATGATCCCGCCATGGCGATAGTAATCCGCCTCACCTGGGGTATCGATACGTACCTTCGCAGTAAAACTCTTATCTCCCGCAGTCACCTTTACGCTAGCGGGGATTCCGCCTTCATTGAGAGCTGTGACACCCTCGATGGAGAATGTCTCGTCGCCAGTGAGGCCAAGTGACTCAGCGTTCTGGCCATCATTAAATTGAAGTGGAAGTACTCCCATTCCAATCAAATTTGATCGGTGAATGCGCTCAAACGATTCTGCAATAACTGCTTTGACGCCGAGCAGTGCTGTTCCTTTTGCAGCCCAATCGCGCGATGAACCTGAGCCATATTCTTTTCCAGCCAGAATCACCAATGGAATTTTTGCTGCTTGATAGGCCATCGAGGCTTCATAGATTGTGGTCTGTTCACCATTGTTGAGGAAGTTTCTTGTAAAGCCACCTTCAACGCCATTAAGGAGAAGATTCTTCAATCGAATATTCGCGAATGTGCCTCTAATCATCACTTCATGATTTCCGCGGCGCGAGCCATATGAATTGAAATCCGCTTTAGCAACACCATTCTCAGCAAGATATTTACCTGCTGGCGAGTCAGCTTTAATGGATCCCGCAGGCGAGATGTGATCTGTTGTTACCGAATCACCGAGTTTTGCTAGCACGCGAGCGCCTTTGATATCTGTGACGGGAACTGGATTGCGCGGCATTCCTTCAAAATATGGTGGCTTACGTACATACGTTGATTTCGCATCCCACTCAAATACTTTCCCAGTAGGTGTAGCAAGTGAAGTCCAGCGATGATCGCCGGCAAAAACACTCGAGTAATCCTTCTTGAACATTTCAGAGGAAACCACTCCATCAATTACAGCTTGGATCTCAGAAGGGCTAGGCCAGATATCTTTGAGGAAGACATCATTTCCTTGCGCATCCTTGCCAAGTGGATCTTTATCGAAATCATGATCCATAGAGCCAGCGATTGAATATGCAACGACTAAAGGAGGTGATGCCAGATAGTTCATCTTCACATCAGGGCTGATACGGCCTTCAAAGTTACGGTTACCGGAGAGCACTGCTGCTACCGCTAGATCGTTGTCATTGACCGCTTTACTTACTTCGATCGGAAGCGGACCAGAGTTTCCAATACATGTCACGCAACCATAACCAACGAGATTAAAGCCAAGTTTTTCAAGGTATGGCGTTAGCCCTGACTTTTCATAGTAGTTCGTTACTACTTTGGAACCAGGAGCGAGTGTGGTTTTTACCCACGGTTTGCTCTGTAAGCCTTTTTCAACTGCCTTCTTCGCCAACAAGCCTGCGCCAATCATGACGCTCGGATTTGAAGTATTGGTGCATGAGGTAATCGATGCAATCACAACTGAACCATTTGTTACCGAGCCAGTTCGCGAATTAATTGTTACATCAACCGGAGTGCGCGCACTCTTATCTGAAAGATAAGTAGGAACGCTCTTGGCGAAGGCAGCCTTTGCATCACTTAAGGAGACGCGATCTTGTGGGCGCTTAGGTCCAGCGATGGATGGAACTACAGATGCAAGATCTAATTCAAGGTGCTCGGAATAACGCGGAGTTGCACTGGGATCATGCCAAATACCTTGGCGCTTTGCATAACTCTCAACCAAGGCGAGTTGTTCAGCTGTCCTGCCAGTTAATTCAAGGTACTTAATCGTCTCTTCATCAATAGGAAATATCGCTACCGTCGAACCATATTCAGGTGACATATTTCCGATCGTTGCGCGATTGGCCATAGGGAGTGCGCTAACGCCAGGTCCATAAAATTCCACAAACTTGCCAACTACTCCATGCTTGCGGAGCATCTCGGTGATTGTGAGAACGAGATCAGTCGCAGTCGTTCCGACAGGGAGTGATCCTTTGAGTTTGAATCCAACGACGCGCGGAATCAACATGGAAACGGGTTGGCCAAGCAGCGCAGCTTCGGCCTCGATTCCGCCTACTCCCCAACCGAGGACTCCAAGGCCATTCACCATGGTCGTGTGCGAATCAGTTCCAACAACAGTGTCTGGATAAGCGCGCTCAACACCGTCAACGCTACGCACCATAACGACACGAGCGAGATATTCAATATTTACTTGGTGGACGATTCCTGTTCCAGGTGGAACCACTTTGAATTCATCAAATGCGCTCTGACCCCAACGAAGGAATCTATAACGCTCCTGATTTCTCTCATATTCAATATCTACGTTCTGCTGGAAAGAATCTTTTGTTCCATATGTATCTGCAATGACTGAGTGATCAATTACAAGTTCTGCCGGAGCGAGCGGATTAACACGGCTGGGATCTCCACCAAGTTCCGCGATTGCTTCGCGCATTGTTGCTAAATCAACTACACAAGGTACGCCGGTGAAGTCCTGCATAATGACACGCGCTGGGGTGAATTGAATTTCGGTATCTGGTTGCGAATCTGGGTTCCAGGAAGCAAGTGCTTCTATTTGCTTTGCGGTGATATTGGCGCCATCTTCGGTTCGCAGTAAGTTCTCGAGAAGAATCTTGAGTGAGAATGGAAGAGTTTCTGCGGATGGAAGTTTAGTGATGTCAAAGATCTCGTAGCTCTTACCCGAAACTTCTAGAGAGGTACGCGCGCCAAAGGAGTTTTTACTCATGGGCGAATACTAACTTGAAGCGATTTCTCTCTGGCCAGCACCACTTGCGCAAAGTTCCTACGCTGGCATGAAACGCGCCACACACTCCATATGAGCCGTCATAGGAAATAGGTCAAAGGCTCGAATCTTCTCTAATGCAAAGCCACGATCCCGTAGATAGGCAGTATCACGCGCTAAGGCAGCCGGATCACAGGCCACATACACAATGCTGCGAGGCTTGAGTGCGACAACAGAATCGATGACTGCAGCGCCAGCTCCTGATCTCGGCGGATCAAGAACAACGACATTCGCTGCAACATATTTCTGGAGTGAGCGCTCCACTTTTCCTTGGACTACTTCCATTCGCTCTTCTGTCGCAAAATTCCGCTTGGCATCCGTTATGGCGTTGTCATCAGATTCAATAAGCGTGATTCGACCCCCGGGGCCAATTTCGGGTAGGAGCGCAGCCGCAAATAAACCTGCACCTCCATACAGATCAAAGACATGATCACCGCTTTTAACCTGTGCAAACTCTTTGACAACCTTTGAAAGCAACGGAGCCGCCTGCTTATGACTCTGCCAGAACGAAATTGGATTAAGCGAAAATTCAAAGTCATCGACTACTTCATGAATCAGTGAGTGATTGTCGCGTCCTTCTATCACAATTTCTTTTTCACCTCGAGAAGTGATGGCAACATCAACCCTTTTGCCTTTAGGTAACTTTCGCTGATTGATCTCTGAAATATCAATCGCTTCACTAGCAATGAGACACTGTTCAATTTCAACTATCTTTGAACTTCGAGCAGCAAAAAGTCCAAGCTTTCCACCGTCAGAAACCGAAAACTCCATTCGATTTCGCCAGTGAAGTGTGGGGGCAACCTCCTCAACAACTACTTCAACTTCCTCTTTTGCCAAGCGCTGGAACTGTTCCTTGATGATAAGAGCCTTCAACGTCCTTTGATGAGAAACCTCGATATGCTGGAAATCGCAACCACCACAACCTCCTACATGAGCATATTTACACGGAGGGGCAATGCGGTGCGGTGATGCCGTAATGACTCCGACGCAATTTCCGCGAGCAAATGACTTTGATACATCAGTAATCTCGACAACAACTCTCTCGCCTGGAATTGCATAACGCACAAAAATTACCTGCCCGTCATGACGCGCAACACAATGTCCGCCATGCGCAATCGCAGTGACATCAACTTCGACGCGCTCGCCGCTTTGCATCATCACTCCTAACGCCGTTTCCTGGTGGATTCCACCGCACTCCTTAGCGTGGATTACAGAGTATGTAGCCTAAAGGTGTAAATTCTCCTTTTGTGCATGTAGTGATCATGGGTTGTGGCCGCGTCGGATCTACCCTCGCTAAAGATTTCCAAGCACTCGGACACTCAGTCGCAGTAATTGACCAAGATCGAGAAGCTTTCCGCCGCCTTGGAGCGGATTTCAATGGTTTAACCGTTGCTGGTGTTGGATTCGATAGAGACACTCTTTTGGAAGCAGGCATTGAGAAAGCCGATGCATTTGCTGCAGTCTCTAATGGTGACAATTCAAATATTCTCGCAGCCCGCGTCGCACGCGAAACGTATGGAGTAGCAAGCGTCGTTGCGCGTATTTATGATCCCGCGCGAGCTGAGATTTATCAGCGACTCGGAATCCCTACTGTTGCAACAGTTCTCTGGACCACCGATCAGATTATGCGTCGCTTACTTCCCCAAGGTTCTCGCTCTGAATGGCAAGATGCTTCGGGTAAAGTGCAGCTCGCTGAAGTTCCTCTTCATCGGGAATGGTTTGGCAAACCTGTTTCGCTGATTGAACAACACACCAATGCCCGTGTCGCATTCATTACTCGTTTAGGTGAAGGTCTCATTCCAAACGAACACACCGTATTGCAAGAGGGAGATGTCGTTCACGTCATGGTGGAGGATAAAAATCTCACTGCTACTGAGAATTCATTAGCTCAAGCCCCAGGTGGCGAATAAATGAGAATCGCTATCGCAGGCGCAGGTAACGCCGGCCGCGCCATTGCACGAGAACTTATCGCTAACGGCCACCAAGTACTCCTTATTGATAAGAACCCTAAGGCGCTCAAAATGGAGAGCGTTCCTTCTGCTGAGTGGCTGCTTGCTGATGCCTGTGAGATTAGCGCGCTCGATAAAGCAAAATTAGATATCTGCCAAGTTATGGTCGCCGCAACGGGAGATGACAAGGTCAACTTAGTTTCATCGCTTCTCGCCAAGACTGAGTATGGAGTTCCGCGCGTCGTAGCACGCGTTAATCATCCAAAGAATGAATGGCTTTTTGATTCGTCGTGGGGCGTTGATGTTGCGGTATCAACTCCACGCATCATCGCTGCATTGGTAGAAGAAGCCGTCTCTGTTGGAGATGTCGTTCGACTCTTCTCATTAAAGGCGGGTCAAGCAAATCTCGTTGAATTGACCCTTCCAGATAACTCCATCTGTATCGGAAAGTCAGTGGCCGAAGTTCAACTCCCTGAAGATGCCTCATTAGCCGCAATCATTCGTGATAGCCATGTGATTACTCCATCAGCTCATGATGTTTTTTCAGCAGGCGATGAGTTGATTTTCGTAGCGAGCGCCAAAGCAGAAGAGTTGCTCAAGAGCTGCTTTGTTGCGAACTAGTATTTAATTAACCGCTTTTAAATCATCTCGTAATTTAGGTCCACTCTTAATCACAATCCATGTAGCCCATGCTGTGGCAATAAAAAGTGGATAACCCATGATAAGTCGAGCAGTACCTAACGCATTGACATTTCCAGATAAATAAAGCGGATACTGAATAAGAAGTCTTACGGTGAACATTCCAACCCATAACCACGTCGCTTTGATGTATACCTTGGTGCGAGCGGGATCTTTGCGCCAACGAAAGTTCTCTTCTAATAGTGGGCCAATTATCAATCCAATCACTGGCCAACGAACGAGAATTGAAACCAAATAAGCCGCACCATAAATGGCGTTGGTCCATAGTCCAGGTAGATAAAAATCTTCAGCTTTCCCGCTTCGATTCGATAGCCAGGCGCAGATTGCAACCCCAATAACTCCAGAAATCGCATGTTGAATAGTCTCTCTTCGCGCTAAGCGAAGTGCGGTAAGAGCTAGTGATAAACCTAAAGCTGCATAGGACGATTGTCTAACATCCTTCGTGAAATTAAATACGATGAGAAAAACAAGCGCAGGCAGCCCTGAATCAATTAAGCCTTTTTTGCCACCCATGGCAGCAACAATTTTTGCCTTATCTTCTTCGTGGCTCATGCTCTCCCCGTTGATCCAAATCCACCTGTTGATCCAAATCCGCCGGCGCCACGACCGGAACCAGGAAGTTCTTCAACTTCAATGAATTCCGCTCGCTCGACGCGTTGGAATACTAGTTGAGCGATGCGATCTCCCCTTTTGATTTGAAAACTCTCGCGCAGGTCGTGATTAATGATGATGATCTGTAATTCACCGCGATACCCAGCATCAATCGTTCCCGGAGCGTTCACCATGCCTACGCCATACTTAAT
>Ga0207935_1000054_pt1 | contig 31088 bp, 33 predicted proteins | sample LakMenEpi30Aug10_FD_150746 | JGI IMG/M metagenome (GOLD analysis project Ga0207935, IMG submission 150746) | Freshwater microbial communities from Lake Mendota, WI - 30AUG2010 deep hole epilimnion (SPAdes) | ecosystem: Environmental > Aquatic > Freshwater > Lake > Epilimnion/Euphotic zone ...
ACGTCGCATAGCCCGGTCTAGTGCGCCTCACTGCTAATGAGGTTTTCCCGAAAGGGAATCGGAGGTTCAAATCCTCTCGTCTCCGCGTGACTGAATTTCGTATCGCAATCGTTGGCGCTGGTCCGGCAGGCTATTTTGCTGCGCAGGCTCTACAGAATGCCCAGACTGAAGATGTGAAATTCTCTATCGACATGATTGAAAAACTCCCTACCCCATGGGGTTTAGTGCGAAGTGGGGTTGCGCCAGATCATCCAAAAATTAAAACTGTTTCTAAAGTCTTTGAAAAAATTGCAACAACCGAAGGTTTTCGACTCTTCTGCAATGTTGAACTTGATAAAGATATTTCTCTTCAAGAGCTACAAGAAATGTATGACGCTGTTGTTATAGCTACGGGATCTAGTAGAGGCAAGAAACTTGGTATACCAGGCGAAGAGCTACCAGGTTCAATCTCGGCTGCTGAATTCGTGCCTTGGTATAACGCCCACCCTGATTACACCGGAGTAGAGGTCGATTTACATTGCGACGAGGCTGTTGTGATAGGCGCCGGCAATGTTGCTATGGATGTTGCGCGCATGTTGGCACTTGAACCAAGAGAACTCGATCCAACTGATACGGCGCAGCATGCCTTGGAGAAGTTCCATCATTCCAAGGTTCGAAAAGTCCATGTATGTGGTCGGCGAGGACCTGAACATGCAGCATTTACTTCACCCGAGCTACGCGAATTACCCAAGCTAGAGCACACCGACGTTCATATTGATCAGCACCAAATTCTTGCCGCAAAGGAGCGCGCTGAAGCCCAAGGCGAAGTACCGAAAGATGTGAAATCAAACCTCGAAGCCATGCTTGCTATTGCTGAGGCAGATAAGAAGAACCATGAGCGTTCAATGTATTTCCACTTCCTGGCCACACCCCTTGAAATCAAAGGAAATGGACGCGTAGAAGAAGTCGTATTCGGAATCAACAAAGTCGAAAACAATAAAGCTGTTGCAACCGGTGAGCATTTCTCAATCAAGTGTGGTCTTGTTGTTTCTGCCATCGGTTATGAAGCGCTTGAAATTAGCGGTTTAGAGTATGAATCCGGTCGAGTGAAAAATACTGACGGTCGAATTGCTGGAACAAACATGTATGTCGTCGGTTGGGCAAAACGCGGCCCCTCAGGAGTAATCGGTACAAACAAGAGCGATTCGACCGATGTCATGCAGCTTCTTATCCAAGATCTTGGCTCACCGAAAGCGCCGGCTAACTTAGAAGCAAAACTCTCTGAGAAAGGAATTGTTCATCTCTCTCAAGGAGATTGGGAGCGTATCAACGCTGCGGAGGTTGCAGCAGGCGAACCACATGGAAAGCCGCGCATCAAGTTTGTGAAGCGTGAAGAAATGTTAGGTATTAAGTAGCGCACGAGCGTCTTTAAGCATCTTGGGACACTTCCAGCCCGGTGCGATATTTGGTTCGAAGTGCCACCATTCATTCTTAAAGATCCGACATAAACCAAATTTGTAACCATTGATCTCTAACCACTTTGCAGAAACTTGATCATTTGGATAGTTCACATCAATAGCCAGACCAAGTGGATGATGGGAAACTTCAGCAGGTGCTACCCATCGTGCAGCCTTTTCATAGCTCCCATATTTCTTTATGGCTTGCGCGAAGAGGTATTTCTGGCGTGAAAGGGATCGATAACCAGAAGTAATCTCTAGTGACACACCCTCTTTCTTTGCTGCAGCTTGTGCTGCAAGGAAGCGATAACGAAGATTTGGATCCAAATCCTGTTTGGGCAATAAAGAAATTGGAATGGGACCTGCGCCAAGTGAGTACTCTGATTTCAAACATCCATCCATTACATTCGATACACGTAACTCAAAAGTCTTTTGGTCTGCACATGTGAGTGGAATATCAACCGCGTAAGCGCCGATGTTTGGCAGCAAGAGAAGCGATATAAGTATTGCCAGACGCTTCATATTTGAAGGGTAGCAGCGAAATTTGCCTCGTATTTTTTGGTGCTAATATTCGCAGGCAATTGCGCCCGTAGCTCAACGGATAGAGCATCTGACTACGGATCAGAAGGTTTGGGGTTCGAATCCCTACGGGCGCGCTTCATTTCTAGGTTGAAACCAAAATCAGCATCCAATTCGGAAATAACCAGTCTTTGACCGGTCATCTATCGTGATTACTTCTTGTCGTCAATTAATTGTCTCTAAATTTCTCTAAGGAATACTCAAAATATTCAAATTCTTCCTTTGTTTTCGGGGGGGGGCATGTTTTTTCAAGACACTCATTCGGAAACTCTCTTTTCCCTTGCAAATTTTTTACAACAAAAACCAAACTCTAATGAGTTGTGCGAATTCCTAGCAATCAATGTTTGCCCAACAGGCGAATTGGCAAGAGTTTACGTCGGTCGTCTTGATAATGATGCGGTGATAAGAACCGAAAATGCATTTGGATATTCCCTCGATTCAAACGTTATGTCTATTACGACGCCTTTAGAACTGGATCGACCAATGACTGATGCGATGAGAAACAAGCAAGTAATTGCCTTGAACAGGGATGAAGTGCTTCAATTTTACAGTAACTATGAACCTTTAGATCCTCGAAGTCCTTGGTCGTCTACAGCAGTAATTCCTACCACCTCAAATTATGTCTTCGTATTTCGGTTGCAATGCACAATTGAGCAAAAAGGGTACGCGATCCTTTACTTCCGAGCAGTTGGTGCGTTGTTAGGCTTTTACGACTTTGATGAAGCAAGAACAAGGCAAATCAATCACGACAAGGCGGCAAGACGATTACAAGATCGGGTGAATCTGGTGAAGAAAGGTCACCCTCTAACCGAGCGTCAAGAATTGATTACTGATCTCATCAAGAAGAGCAAAACAAATGGCCAAATCGGTCAAATGCTCGGATATAGCGAGTCATTGATTCGACAAGAAACGATCATTATCTATCAAAAACTTGGCATAGAAGGAAGGCGAGAGTTAATACAGAATAAAGACTCAGATCAGCCGTAGATTGTGTCGTCATCTAAATAATCATCTTTAGATGGCTTACTACTCCTCTTGCTGGAGCCATTCTTGGCAGCTAGAAGAATCACAAGTATTGCTACGGTAACCACTATCAATTCCATTCTTTCAACCTCCCATACCCTTCCTGCATTTAAAGAGTAATAACTCTCCTTCATCAGTCGAAGCAATCATTCGTCCATCCGGCATCAATTCAAGATCACGAATTCGCGAATCAACTTCTACGATTTGAGTGCGGACGATTTTGGAGCTAGAAAATTCCATAAAAACGAGGGAGTTCTCTCGGAGTGTTCCCATAACCAGGCCCCCGGAGTATCTACCGCAGCTATTGGCGGGTAATTGAACTAATTCAGTCGGAGCTATCGATGGCGTCCACACCTGAATTGGTTCTGGAAAACCTTTGTGAGTTCCAGTCGCACCCGGAATTACGTAGTCGCCTTGCGAGTACGGCTCTCCGTAGGTGACAAATGGCCAGCCGTAATCCACGCCTTTCTTAATAATGTTTATTTCATCGCCACCTCGTGGACCATGCTCTGAAGTGATGAGCTCTCCACTTGTAGTAAGGACAATGCCTTGTTGATTTCGATGGCCATTTGAGATCTTTTCAACTTTCGATTTTAAGATTTTAAAGACGGAACCTAAGTCGCCGCGTGCGCTTCTGTCGCCAATCTTTGAAAACCCAAGATCTCCAACGGTGAGATAAACAGAGCTGGAGTTAATTACTTCCATCCTGCCCGCTGCATGTTGTACTGCAGTGATTGGAACGCAAGGCTTGCTTCGAAACCATAGGGACTGTTTATCAATAGTCGACTTAACTCGATCATATGTGACTTGAAAAACGACAACTTCAACACATCGCGATGAAGAGAGTCGCGGATAAGAAACTAATAATCGAGCTCGTTGAGCGTTCTGTGACAGTACTGCAATATCGGTAACTGCGAAACGCGAATCATTAATTCTTTCTTTTGGGGGAATCACATTTCCCAGCAGTTTGAGATTAGGAGAACCTTCACTCCAAGAGTAAATAGATCCACCGCGTGAGCCGCCACCAAGGAGAACGGTTCCATCCTTCATCACTGCCAGCGCCGGGCCGCGAGTGTTTCCACCCATGGTTTGAGTATCTGCAATATCGAATTTCTCGATTCCGAGAGTGAAGTCATCAACCTTTAGGTTTGCTGCAGCCGGATTTGCTCCGAGTATCAAGGCGGCGATGAGAAGAAAGATCATTTGGATAAAGGGTACATAGGCGCCAAAGATTATTCTCGGTGAGATTTGATTAGTAGAAAAAGGCCCTGGCATTTCTGCAAGGGCCTTCGCATTCTTCAGTTAATGATTACTTGAGTGTAGGTAGAAGAACCTGGTTGATGGCATGAGCTACTTGCTTGTTGCCCTTGTTGATATCAACCGCAGCAAGAATCACTGTTGGATTCTTATATTTCTTTACCTTATCGATCAAAGTAATGGTAGTTCCCTTAACGCTTACTCCAACAGTCTCACCAGAGGCGGCGTTAAGTTTTGCGCCATTAGCCTTGAGCGCATCTGGAGAAAGAATCGGATCACCAACGATTACGTGGTACAGAATAACTTTCTCAACAGTCTTTGCTCCAAGACCCATAACCGCATTAGCAACAGCCTGTTCGGTTTTGAGAGTCTTACCGGTCAAATACTTAACGAGACTGCGGAAAGCCGCATCGGTTGGGACAAATGCTGTAAGCGCAGTATTTCCGTTAGCGATTGCTTGCACAGGGGATTCAGGGAGTTGGCCCCAAACATCCATAAAAATATAGGTAAAGATGTCAAAGTCAGCAGAATTACGATCGAATTCTGCGCTCGGCAGATTCAACACATCAGTCAGCGGCATTGACTTTAGGTCGTCAGTCGCGGCATTAGCTGATACGGGCGAAAACATCAGGCCTAGCGCTAACGCAGCAGCTGTTGTGCGTTTGAGATTCTTCATTGGTGCTTCGTCCTTCCATAGCTTTACTTAGTATCAGGTGATACTTCGCCGCGAAGTATCTTGAGCAATTCTGAGAAAAGACCCACACGTGACTCACGGATAACTCTGAAGAGAGTCAATGTTTCCTGAGTCAGTGTGACGTGAGTTACGAGGAGCCTTTTTGTGTGACAGGTGGGCTTCAATCTCTTGCGCGCAGTCCTGTTTTAGTTAATTTCCAAGCAGTGGCCGGAGCTCTACCCTTCTGTTGCAGGCCTGCGATCCTTTGCGCGCCAACTCTTCTGCGATTGCGCGACTAGGAACATCGATAATCCAGAATCCACTAAAGAATTCTCCGTCTGGATGAAATGAACCGCCCACTTCTTTACCTTGGCTATTACGGAAATCAAAAATTTGAGCTGAGTTTGGGGAATCAAGTCCACCGGCAAAGACGCGATATCCCGCTGCTGCCATCTCCTCATTAATTCGATCAATCGCAGCAATCTCTTCAGGCGTGTGTGGCGAGCGAGTTTGAGTATCAATAACAGAAATGACGAATTTCATGTGAAGCAGAATACAAGAACGCCGGCATGCTCTGCGAATATACGAGAAATACATAGCGAGGTACCCTTGTGGCATGGAGTTAAAGAATCGCACCTCAGCATCGGTAATGCTGGTTGGGGCTATTGCGGGTTTTATAGCTTCGTTTATTCTCACAATCGATAAATTCAAAGTACTCAAAGATTCAGGCTATACGCCTTCCTGCAATATCAACGCAACCCTTAATTGCAAGAGCGTGATGCTTTCCAAACAAGCAGAAGTTTTCGGTTTTCCTAACTCAATTATTGGTATCGGCGCCTTTGCCATGATGTTGGTAATCGCTGTTGCGCTCTTTTATGGCGTGCGATTCCCAAAGAGTTTCTGGCAGATTGCGCTGGTTGGCACCTCACTTGCTGCGCTCTTCTGTCATTGGTTAGCGTTCCAAACCACTTTTGTTATCGGCGCACTCTGTCCTTATTGCATGGTGGCTTGGTTCGCCACGTTGTTAGTTCTATCAGTAATCTTCCGCGAACTCTTGCAGTTTAAGCGCGAGAGCCTCGAGGATGAAGATTCCCGTTTTGCCGTCGAAACTATTCAAAAGTGGATGGTTCCATTCCATATTCTGTGGGCCTCACTTCTTATCGGCGCGGCATTTCTCGGCGTCTAGTACTAGACGTCAATGCAAGCTGAATTAAAAAAGATACTTGTCACTGGCTTTGAGCCATTTGCTGGTTCACAACTCAATCCATCACAACTTCTTGTCACCGCATTACAGAAAGAAGAGATTCCAGGAGCAAAGCTAGAAACTTTGGTACTCCCCGTTGAGTTTGAGGCAGCGTCAGAACTGCTGCTTTCTAAAGTGAGAGAATGTAATCCGGCTCTTGTCATTTCATTTGGTCAGGCTGAAGGCAGAGAAGCGATAACTCCAGAAAAGATCGCAATAAACCTCGATGATGCGCGAATTCCAGATAATTCAGGGGATCAGAGAAGAAACCAGACCATTATTGATTCAGCGCCTGATGGATATTTCTCCACCTTGCCAGTCGAGAGAATGGTTGAAGCAATCAAAGCAGCAGGCATTTCCTCACAATTATCACTTTCGGCTGGCGCCTTTGTTTGCAACCATGTTTTCTTTATGCTGCAACACTCCCTTCGTGGAACTGGAATTAAGTCGGGGTTTATTCATCTACCTCTTGTTCCAGAACAAAGCCCCGAATTTCCAGGTAAGCCAACTATGGAGCTCTCTGAGATGGTGCGTGCGGCGCGGGCAGCGATTCTCAGCGCCCTTTGACCGAATTGCCAGCCAAATAACGTTGGTTAATTCGAGCTTAATAGGATAATTCTGAGATGCGTGATCGCCGATTAGTTATTCATGCGGGATTTCATAAATCAGGTACGACCGCGCTACAAGAAGCTTTTGACGCACAGAGTGATCAACTCAGATCTGCGGGAATTCTCTACCCCAATATTGGCAGGAAAGCTCACCACCGAATTGCATGGGCCCTAACAGGAAGGACTTGGGGATGGACCAAGCGTGGTGGCGAAAAGACGCCACGAAAAGAGTGGGATGTATTCGTAAAGTCAGCTAACAAAAGTAAAGAAGAAACAATTCTCATAAGCAGTGAATTCTTCTCGGAGCTTGATGGAGATGCGATTCGAACAATCTTTAGCGAGATCAAGGGACGAAAAGTCGAAGTTGTTTTCACAGTGCGCCCACTAGTGAAACTTTTAGCATCCTCTTATCAGCAATATTTGAAATATGGGATAAAGGTTGAGTACAACGAATGGCTTCACTCAGTATTAGATAACCCCAGCAAATCAAAGATAAGCCCCACTTTCTGGAAGCGTCACCATCATGGCCAGGTTGTTGCACGCTGGACCGATGTTCTCGGCCCCAACAACGTTACAGTGATTATTGTTGATGAAACAAAGCCCGAATTCCTCTTTAGCTCCATTAACTCATACCTGGGCCTTCCTTCAGGTTTCTTGAAATCACAAGAGACAGGAAGTAATCGCTCATTAACGATGGAAGAAATCGCCCTGCTTATTGAGTTAAATCGACGATTCCCAGAAGATCGAGATTGGGATGAATATGAAGTGTTTATTAGGGGAGGCTATATCCGTGCGCTAACGGATCACGTGAAACCTTCTCCTGATTCCGAGAAACTTTTGACGCCACAATGGGCAATAGATAAAGGTAATGAGATAGGTACCCAGAATAAACGCGATCTCATTACAACCAAAGCAAAGATAATCGGGGATATTGAGAGTTTAGATAGTGCAAAAGTTCCAGCTGGCGAGTCGCAATATCCAGTAAAAGTTTCAATCGACGTTATCTCGCAGGCAATGTTGACCTTTGATAAATCTCTTGTCGGAAGATTGCCGATTCGTTGGTTACAGAGGAGTATGGCAAAACGATATAAAGGTAAGTTGAAGAAGGAAATAAAGCGGCGAGGTAAGAAGCTTTAATTAAAGTTCTGGTTGGCGCGATCTAGATCAGCCTGAAAATCTACTTCGACGGCAAACAAATCTGAGATATCAACAGGTTCAATCTCAATACCTACGTTTTCGATAGCTAACTCAAGGCCTCGCTCAAAGTAATCATTATCTGCGCATTGTTCTAGATATTTAATGGCTGCATTCTTGTGATGCGTTGAGATGAAGTTTATGCCGACCGCTTCTCCCAGAGCATTTTTTACCTGCTTTGAGAGCGCGTTGATATTTCCGTTTCCATCAACGGTGTACTTAACCTCTTCTTCTGCGGTAGCAGAGGTGTTTACACATACAAAAGATTTCTCGCTTCGGATGCGTTCGGCGATACGTTCAAGTACGCGAGCATCAAAGACCACATCTCCATTGAGCCAGAGCACGCCACTTTCTTGGGAGGCACGGAGCGCTTTGAGAAGGCTTTTGGAAGTATTTGTTTGATCGTAATTTTCGTTATAGACGAAAGTTACGTTGGGGTGGGCCTCCATGATCATCTCCATCTTGAAACCAACCACGATGGTGACTCTGGCTTCATCTCTGAAGACTTTCTCAACATTCTCTAATTGTTGCTGCATGATGGAGCGTCCATCAGCGAGAGGCGTAAGTGGTTTGGGCCAAGGTTTTCCTAAACGGGTGCCCATTCCTGCTGCAAGTATCACAACTTGTAGGGCCATAGATTTATACTACAGGAAATGAATCAATCCCTTTCTTCGTTGGTGGTTACGCCTGCAACGACTATCAATGAAATTCTCACGTTATTCATTGATTCACAGAGCGATCTACTTCTCATTGACGAGAATAGCGTTGTAGCTGATCCTCATATGGAGTTACTGACTGATTACCCACGTAGCGCATCTGCAGCACTCGTTGCGGTCGAAAAAAACGGCGACACATTGGTGCGACAAAATCGAATTGCGAGTGCATCATCTGCTTCACATAAGGTAACTATCGGAAATCGAAAGTTTGTTGGCGTACTCAGGCTCTCCCAGAAACAACGCACTGAAATTATCGCTGCACTAGAGAATGCCCTGACTCATAAAGTACGCGGAAATGCCCTTGACCTTGTTCTTGTGGCTTTGACCCGTGCGATGATTAAAGTTGATGCTGCTGATGTTTGGGCAGCTCCGTATATTCGAAGTGCAGATAAGAGTGAGCGTGATCAGACGCAGGAATCCATAGCAAAACTCAATATGGGGCGCGTGCGATTGAGAATGGCAAATAGAGCCAATGACGGCTTCTTCTCTGTATTTTTCTTACGTAAGTTCTCCAAGATACTTACCTGGCTAGCTGTGAAAGTTGGTGCAACACCAAATCAAGTGACGCTCATTTCATTCGCTATTGGACTCTATTCTGCTTACTCATTTTCGCTAGGTGGATTCTGGAATCTCTTCCTTGGTGCTGTACTTCTTCAACTCAGCATCATCGTTGACTGTGTTGATGGTGAATTAGCCCGCTACACACGCAAGTTCTCTCAACTTGGCGCCTGGCTGGATGCAGTTACTGATCGAGTTAAGGAGTACATGGTCTTTCTCGGACTTGCAATGGGCGCAGATAAAGAAGGAAGAGATCTCTGGATTCCTGCAATAGCGATGATGCTCATTCAAACATTCCGACATTTATCCGACTATAACTATGCGCGAGTAACGCGGTTTAGAGCAGAAGAAAAATTCCTCGCACCAGTTGAATTTACAGCTGACTTTGATGGAATTGTTCCTACGGAGCGCGAACCAAAAGGACGTCTACGTTACTGGCTAGGAAAGATCATTCAATTTCCGATTGGTGAGCGATGGTTGGCTATTAGCGCGAGCGCCGTCATTGGTGGCGCTGCATTTACTTTTACAATCATGCCAATTCTTGCTTTTATATCAGCAGTTGTTGTCTTTCGCGGTAGATTCATCAAGACTCTACAGATGCCGCGTACATCAACAGACAAATCACTAATCTCGTATCAATCAGATCTTTTAGGTCTGCAGCGAAGTTTCACAAAACGCTTCGACTGGTTAGAACCCTCGCTCTTGCGCCTTATTGAAGGTGGATTCTTAATTTGGGTTTTTGCGAGCGTAAACCAAATTGGCATTCCAACCTTCATGATTCTCTTCAGCATTGTCTTTCATCACTATGACAATCTCTATCGCGCGCTTCAAGACGAGAAGAAGCCGTTATGGCTTTCGGTGCTCGGATTATTCGTTGGTGGTCGAATCCTTCTTCTCGGAGTTGCAGCGCTGCAAGATTGGCCGTTGCATTACTTTGCATGGTATTTCTCGATCTTGTTCCTTGCGATCTCCTCAATGCAATGGGTTTTAAGCCATCGGGCTAATAAGATAGGAAGATGACAGATCGGCCTGCTCATCCCACGATTGCGCAAATCCGAGAAATCTCACAACCAATATCAGTCACAGGTCGTTCTAATGCAGAGCATTGGGTAGCTGACCTTTATCTTCGTAAAATCTCGCCTTATCTAACGCGTCTACTTCTCAAGACTCCGATCACTGCTAATGGCGTGACATATTTGATGATTCTTACTGGGCTTTCCATTAGCGCAGCGTTATTGATTCCTGGCATGACTGGAATTGTGCTCGCCCTATTTCTTTCACAACTACAGATGCTCTGGGATTGTTGTGATGGAGAGATTGCTCGTTGGCGAAATACCCAATCTCCTAAAGGTGTCTTCCTTGATCGAGTTGGTCATTACTTAACCGAATCATTAATACCAATCGCCTTATCGATGCGCATTATTGGTTGGCCAGATAAAGAAATTGCCGACTGGAAACTACCTTTTCTGGCTGCGCTTATTTCAATCTTAATCTTGCTCAATAAAGGTTTTAACGACATAGTGCATGTATCGCGGGCGTTCGGTGGCTTGACAAAATTATCTGATTCTAAAGAAAGTGGCGCGGCAGTAAAGAGTTGGTTAAGAGTTGTTAAAGCTCCTTTCAAGGTCCTTGCCGTTCAGCGACTTTTCCATTCGGTGGAGATGACAATAGTCATCGCACTCTTATCTGCGAGTGAATTGTTGATTACTTACGGACTCTATGTGGCGCTCTTTGTGACTTTTGGCCACCTAGTTGCGATACTTGGTTCACGAAAACTCGACCCAAGGTAGGTAAGCGATGTTATTCATCTGCAAAGAGATGATTGAAGGATTCCGACATCTCTTCCCGCGCGGGAAGTTTCGTTTTGTATTAGTAGTTCTCTCACTTATTGCTGCTGCCATTTCGGTCTCTGAATTACTTGTGATGAAATTCTTCGCAACGCTAGTTCTTCATGAAGGTGATTTTGATCGGGCCGTCCTCGGATGGGCGATTGTGGGATTCTTCTTATTCTTTGTTGTAACTCGAGTCGGGCAGTATTACCAACGTAATTATCGAGTTAAGGCTCTAGCGCGTTCTTTTCGTGCGGCAAAGAAAGAGCGCACGACAAAGGAAGAGAATCGTGAATGGGCTATGGCCTTCGAGCTAACCAACATCCTGAGCCTCGGAACACAATTAGTAGCGATACTTCTCTTCTTCCTCGTATTGAATCCAACAATTGCCCTGATTAATGTCGCTGTTTTGTTGGTGATTCTCCAAGTCGTAGGCTCAATTTTCCGTAAGCAACTTGCAGCCCAAGCTGAACTCAATGCACTCCCGAAAGAGAAAAAGGCAAAACCAGATAAGCGTTATGGGCTACGAATCAAAGCCGCAGAAACCGGTGCTCTAGTTTCCGGCGGCGGAATGCTCGCACTTCTTGCTGTGTTGCTCTTTCTCAGCATTGAAGGGGAGATATCTCCAGCGAATACTCTTGTCATATTCCTTGGTGCGAGATTACAGAATTCCGTTATTTCAAATGGCTCCCGCTCCTTGATGCGTTATGCGCGATCAAACTCTCGATCAGTAGTGTCCGATGACGACGTCGAGTGACGTGTTACTTACCTTTGGTTACTCCACTCTCTCTAATCGGGTAAAGAACCTTAGCCTGCCGCAACACGTAGCAAACCGAGAATTCATAGTATTAGTTCAGAACCCCAATGAAGAGAGTTATGTCTTTGATAAGCCACAGACAAAACTTGTTGAGTTGAAAAGCAGAGGTGTTGCAAAGAGTCGAAATGCAGCACTGAAATATGCCAGTGGAAAGTATTTGATCTTTGGTGACGACGACATAACATTTGACGAAGAAGGATTAGACGCATTAATTGAACATTTTGAATCGCACCCAGAATGTTCCATGATTCTTGCTCAAACGAGCGATGAAACTGGAACGCTTCGCAAGAGCTATCCGACTAAATCCCACAAGTTGTCTAAATTCAACTCAGCTAAAGCAGCCACATACGAGATGATGGTTCGAGTTGACGCTATCCGAGGCGCCGGCGTGACTTTCGATGAAAACTTTGGGGCAGGAGCGGAAAATTTCCTTGGAGATGAATACATCTTTATCTCGGATGCTCTCAACAAGGGACTTAAAGGCGACTTCCTCCCGGTTCGCGTGGCGATTCATCCCAAAGAGAGTTCAGGTAGCACATGGGGAACGCCACGAGATCTATCTGCAAGAGCAGCTGTTTTTTCGAGAGTTTTTGGAGTCACTGCGCCAATATTCCGAGCTCTCTTCTTGTTGAAATCACGTAAAGGGCGCGTGGGTTTTGTTAACACAGTTCGATTCATAATTGGCCGATGAAAATATTTGCCCATCGCGGTTTCAGTGCACGTTTTCCCGAAGGCACTCGCGCTGCATATGAAGGGGCTGTCATTGCGGGGGCAGATGGTTTTGAGTGCGATGTTCGCCTCACTCGCGATAATCAAGTTATCTGCTTTCACGATCGCACAATCAAGAGAATTGCTGGTGTAAGAAAAGCGGTATCACGCCTCTCAGCGCAAGAACTTCACAAGCTTGTCAATGCAATAACGCTCAACGAACTTCTCGATATCGCCATCGATGAGAAGAAAGATCTACTCATAGAAACTAAGCACCCAGTTTTAACGGGCGGGAAAATCGAACGGCAAGTATTGGAAATTCTCAATAAAAGAAGTTCTGAAATATCAGACGCTGGAATTAATATCACCGTGATGTCTTTTTCTTATTTAGCGGTCCGTCGGCTCAGAGGGAAATATCCTGATATTGCCAAAGTTATTAAGTACGCACTCGCAGCAAGATTAAGTCGAGAAAAGACTGTGGCAATAAGTATTGAACTTATTGAGAAAAATCCTGGCCTTCTAAAGAAGTTATCTGCTCATCGAATTATGGTGTGGACGGTCAATTCTTCAGCCGGATTGAGTCTTCTTAAAGATCAGAAGATAGATGGGGTAATTACCGATAAGCCGCGCTTTGCACGTAAGAAGCTAATTGGAGAGCATTGATGGCACTGAGGAATTTGGCAAAGATTTCGCAGTACGAGAGGATTGAAACATGGATGAGCGCCTGACCCTCTCGGTAGATTGCGGTGGGCTCTTTATCAAGAGTTGCGTCTTGGATGATTCAGGAACGATGCACTCAAAACCCAATCGCATTGAAACTCCTTATCCACTCTCGCCAGAACGGTTTGTAGAAACAATTGCGGAAATCTCAGCAGATCTACCCAAGGCTTATCGAGCAACTATCGGAATGCCCGGAATGATTCGCAACGGCGTAGTCGTAGCAACACCGCACTACATAACTACTCGTGGACCGCGAACCAAAGTTGATCCAGAACTTCAGGAAAGTTGGAGAGATTTTGATGTCCAGAAAGCCATCTCAACAAAACTAGGAATCCCAACTTTGGTACTTAATGATGCTGAAGTGCACGGAGCTGGAATTATTACGGGTTCAGGGTATGAAGTTGTCATCACCCTTGGCACAGGTTTGGGTTTTGCGATTTTCTATGGAGGGAAATTAACGCCGCATTTTGAGTTTTCACATGCCACAGTGCGACGAGGAACCACATATGACACCTGGATCGGCGAACAGGAACGGAAACGACTCGGCAATGTATTTTGGTCGCGAAGAATTAGACAGTTAGTAGAGGAGCTACGCCCAGTCTTCAAATGGGATCGTCTCTATATCGGCGGCGGGAATGCGCGCGTAATTCGCCCTATTGATCTAGAGAAGATGGGCGATGATGTGATTATTGTTCCAAACACTGCGGGCGTTGCTGGTGGCGTAAGAGCCTGGAACTTAGAACATTACTTCCGCGCTTAAGCGCGCAAAGCTTGGGCGAACTCTAAGAAGTCGCCAACAATGATGTCGATTTCTCTCTGGCCATGTGCCAGCGAAATTAACCATTGTTCATCAAGTCCCGGAGGGGTCATCACATTGCGATTAAGTGACCAGAAGAAGGAAAGTTCAGCGATATCGAAATCAGTAGCCTTGTAATCACGGTAATTGCGAACTGGTGAAGGTGACCAGGTAATACATCCTTTTACGCCAAATCCAACAGTATGCGCTGGGATTTCGTACTCATTAATAATGTCGGAGATACGAGTGAGCGCTTGACGATTTAAATCTTCGCAACGCTGCAACGCTTCTGGAGTACAGAGACGATCAACAGCACGAATACCTGCCATCGCAAGGTAGTGGCCATTAAATGTTCCAAGATGTGAGTGTTGACCTTTAACGACAACATCCATGTATTCGCGCTTTCCACCAAATGCTGCAACAGGAATTCCGCCGCCAATTGATTTTGCAAGCGCAATAAGATCAGGTTTTACGCCAAGTCTTTGTGCGGCGCCTTGTGGCCCGGCAGTAAGACCAGTCTTTACCTCATCAAATACAAGAAGCACGCCATATTGATCGCAGAGTTCGCGAACTCTTTCGAGGTATCCCATATCAGGAAGCACAATTCCAATATTTTCTAGAACTGGCTCCATAAATACACATGCGATCTTGTCGGCATCTTTCTTCAATACTCTTTCAATGGCATCTGCATCGTTATAAGGAACGACATAGACATCGCCAGGAACTGTGGCAGGAAGTGGAACTGAGTTAGGTGAATTTGGATCGCCAGCTTTATCGAGCGCTGGTTTGGCAGAGACCATCAGTGGATCAAATGAACCGTGGTATCCACCCTCAATCTTGATGACTCCGAGCTTTCCGGTTGCGGCGCGAGCGGTGCGGAGCGCATACATCGTGGCTTCTGTGCCGGAGTTGGCGAAGCGGACCATATCTAGGCCAAAGCGGCGGCAGATGATTTCGGCGCCATCTCGGGTGATAGGTGAAGGAGTGGCAAAGAGAGTGCCGACATCGAGAGTGGCATGGGCTTCTTTCACTACCTCTTCGTTGAGGTGGCCGACAAGGAGTGCGCCAAAACCCATGGAGAGATCAAGCATTTCGCGACCATCAACATCTTTGAGCCATGCGCCTTTAGCGGCAACGATTGAAATTGGATATGGATCCCAATGTTGGAAACTTGATGCGACGCCAAGTGGCGTAACTTTTGAAGCGCGGAGATTTTCTGCGCCAGATTCAGGAGCCTGCTTTGTAAATTTTGCGCGCTCAATCTCGAGAAGTTCTTGGATGCGCGCGGCAGAAACCGGTTTAACACGGTTAGGTGTTGATCTAAAGGTTTGTTGATGATGCGTTGTATTAAACATGGGAGTTTCGGGACTTCCCAAATACGGATCAGAAGATCCGATTTGTTGGTACCACACCCCTGTTCTAAAGAAAAACTGTTGTCTTGCTGAAGGTGAGTTTACTCCCGGGTAACAGGGGCAGTCAAGAGATAGTTTTTATGCGTGGCTTATGCGTAATTACCGCATAAATAAGTTTCGTAACCTGCGCGTTGTGAAATACAGACCGGTCACAATCATCACACAGAAATAACTCACATGTATCAAAGTTCCGTTATCGAAAGTCGAGAACCAGAGATCCCTGACTAATTCAATTCCATGCCATGAAGGCATTAATTTAATTATAAACTCCAACCAATCTGGGTAGACCGAGATTGGATAAAGAGATCCAGAGAAAAGAAACATGGGAAGAAGAACTATGTTGATCATTCCCATTTGTTGGTACGTTTTAAAATAAGAAGTAATTGCCATACCAAACGATGCAAAACCAAATGCAATAAAGACTGCCGCGGGTATTGCAAGGATTGCAGCTACTCCAGGAACTAATCCAAGCGGTGCAGTGATTGCCATAAATGCCATGGCATAGGAGAGCCCGCGAAGCAACGCCCAAGTGATTTCTCCAAGTGCCACATCTAGCGGCCCGAGTGGAGTTGCGAGCATGCCTTGGTAGAGCTTGCTCTCGTTGAGTTTGAAGAAGACATTCCATGTCGAGTCATAGATCGCACCATTCATAGCGCTGGTTGCAAGTAAGCCGGGGGCGATGAAGACGGTGTAGTCGATTGTCTTACCACCAAAATCTACATTTCCGATGAGTTCGCCCATGCCATAACCAAATGCCAAGAGATAGAGAACTGGTTCCACAAACCCCGTAGCGATAGGAACCCAAGTTGATGAACGAAGCGCTAAGAGTGAACGTTCGACGATTGCACGTGCCCGACCAGCATAAAGTTGGTGACCGAATTTATTGGCGCGTGCATCTGCGATTTCTACAGCAGTACTCATTTAGCCAACCTTGTAGTGAAGGCGCGATTGGCAAGGGTGAGTCCACCGATGAGTAAGAGTGATAGATAAGCAAAGTGAGTGAGGATCATGAGACCACTAATGGAGTATCCGTAGGAGAAGTGTCTTCCTAATTCTGTCGCATGCCAGAGTGGTGAAATCCAACCGATAGGTTGTAGGAATTTAGGCATACTGTCGAGCGGGAAAAACGTTCCAGAAAATAGAAACATTGGCATAATCACTAAACGACCGAGGATGGTCATAAAGAAATCTTCTTTAGTCACTTTAGCGGTAATTCCGAGCATTACTGCAGCAAAAGCTCCTGCGGCGAACATGGTTATCGGTATAACGTCCCATGATTGGCTTATGCTAAAAATTCCAAAAGCTACAAGTAACCCCCAATAACAAAGACAAGTGAAGACAACGCGGAGCATTGCTGCCATAAATACGCCAATAGCAATCTGGGCTCCTGTGATGGGAGTGGAGTTCATAGCAAAGAAAAGCTTGCGCCATTTGAATCCCTCGAGAACAGGAAACATCACTTCATCCATGGCTCCTGTTAGAGCAGCACTGGCTAGGAGCGCGGGAGCGATAAAAGTTATGTATTCAACGCCGCCAGTGCCTGAAGTTCCAGAGTTCTGATTTACCAAGACTCCCACACCAATTCCAATAGCGATGAGATAGAAAAGTGGATTTCCAATCGCAATGATGGCAATGATGCCCTTCCACTTCATCATTTGGGAGATACGAGATTCAGTGACATACACAGCACCGATGCGTCGTACCTTTGCAACGTTAATTCCGGCGTTCATGGTTACTCAATCAGCGATCGACCGGTAAGGCGTAAGAAGACATCTTCGAGAGAGCTGCGGCGGACAAGGGAAGTGGTGGGATGCAACTTCTTGGCGATGATCTCCTCAAGGAGCGCTTCACCATCTTCGACATACATCAAAATACGATCAGGAAGTTCTTCAATCCGATCACACATACCGCGCAAAATTGGAGCGACTTCCTTATTGCGCTCTGAACCAAAGCGAACTTCAAGAACCTCTTTAGTGGAATAAGTCTTGATAAGTTCTAGCGGCGAACCTTCTGCCATGATTTTGCCGTTATCCATCACAACTAAACGATCACAGAGTTGTTCTGCCTCATCCATGAAGTGAGTGGTTAAAACCAGCGTTACCCCAGTCTCTTTTAGGCGGAATAAGCGATCCCACAAGATATGTCGCGCTTGCGGATCAAGACCAGTCGTTGGTTCATCAAGCATCAAGATGTCAGGCTCGCTCACGAGAGCGCGAGCGATTGTCAAACGTCGCTTCATTCCACCGCTTAACGCATCAACTTTTACATTGCGCTTCTCTTCAAGTTGAGCAAACTCAAGTAGCTCTTCAATTTTGGCGCGGATAAATTTCTTGCTAAGCCCAAAGTAGCGGCCATAAATAAAGAGATTTTCTGTGACAGTTAACTCGCCATCCAAATTATCTTGTTGAGGCACAACACCAAGATGGGCCCGGATTTGGGGGCCATGCTCCTCAGGATCGCGGCCGAGAATTGAAATAGTTCCAGCGGTACGTTGTGAGGTTGCAGCGATGATACGCATCGTCGTGGACTTTCCAGCTCCGTTAGGACCAAGGAGTCCAAATGACTCTCCCTTGGCTACATCGAAGTCGATGGCATTTACAGCGGTGAAGTCACCGTACTTCTTGGTCAATCCACGCGCGCTTATGAGCGATTCAGGCATTGATTTATCTTATCGCTTTAACAGGTCTATAGTTTCCCTACGTGCGGTTACTACATCAACCAAATCACGATCTCACTTACGACGATGTCTTTATGATTCCGTCGCGCTCGAATGTAACGAGCCGTATGGATGTAGACCTCCACACCACAGATAACACCGGCGCCACAATTCCTCTTGTTGTGGCGAATATGACTGCAATTTCTGGACGCCGCATGGCAGAAACAGTTGCCCGCCGCGGTGGGCTCACTGTTATTCCGCAAGATATTCCACTTCCTGTTGTTTCGGAAGTTATCTCATGGATGAAAGCACGCCATTTCCTCTTTGATACACCTATTACTTTAGAGGCGCACCAAACAGTTGCCGACGCAGCATCACTGATCCATAAGCGCGCTCACGGCGCAATTGTTATTGTTGAAAACAATAAACCGCTTGGCATTGTGATGGAAGAGGATTGGGAGGGTGTCGATCGTTTCACCCAAGTTCATCGCATAATGTCGAAAGATTTGATGGTTATTCCCGATTCCGTCAACGCGCGAGAAGCTTTTGATTTACTGCACGAAAAAAATCGTCGCCTAGCTCCAGTCGTGAATGCATCTGGAAATCTCGTAGGCATCATCACAAAGACTGGCGCGCTTCGTGCAACTTTGTACCAACCTGCGCTTGATGGCCAAGGAAAGTTAAGAATTGCGGCTGCTGTTGGCGTTAATGGTGATGTAAAAGCAAAAGCAGAAGGTTTGATCAAAGCTGGAGTAGATGTCCTTGTCGTTGATACCGCACATGGTCATCAAGAGAAGATGATTGAAGCCCTCAAACTCATTCGCTCGCTTGATCCGAAAATTCCTATTGTTGCTGGAAATGTTGTTACTGCTGAAGGTGTACGTGACTTAGTCGCAGCAGGAGCAGACATCATCAAGGTCGGAGTTGGTCCCGGCGCAATGTGCACTACTCGTATGCAAACCGGAGTAGGTCGCCCACAATTTTCTGCCGTCATGGAATGTGCAGCTGAAGCGAAGAAACTTGGTAAACATGTTTGGGCCGATGGTGGAGTACGTCATCCACGAGATGTTGCTCTTGCACTTGCTGCTGGTGCTTCATCAGTAATGATCGGCTCTTGGTTTGCAGGAACATATGAATCACCAAGTGATTTACGAGTCGACTCCTCAGGCAAGTTATATAAGGAGTCTTTCGGAATGGCATCAGCTCGCGCAGTAGCAGCTCGAACCTCGAGTGAAGATGCATTTGAACGTGCTCGTAAAGGCATTTATGAAGAAGGAATCTCGACGTCGCGGATGTATCTCGATCCCATTCGTCCCGGTGTTGAAGATTTGATTGATGAAATCATCGCCGGTCTGCGCTCATCTTGTACCTATGCAGGAGCAAAGAGCCTCGATGAATTTGCCGACAAGGCAGTAGTAGGAATTCAATCAGCCGCAGGTTATGCAGAAGGTCGCCCACTCCATACTTCGTGGGGCAAGTAAAACTACGCTTCGCGCGCGTATTTTGAAGCAAAAATAAGTAAGTAAGAGAAAGCTGCAATGAGGAAGAGCGTCCATCTCAACTCAATCACATCAGCGATAAATCCAATAAGTGGTGGACCAAGAACGAATCCAAAGTAAGAAACACCTGAAACTTTAGCGACCGCTTCTGATGGCGCGATAACTCCAGAATATTTCTTGGTGGCAAGAGTTCCTGCTGCGCTAAACATAAGTGGAATGACGACAGATAAACCAATTCCAAGCAAGAACCACGAGACCATAATTGCTGGAATTCCACCCACGATAAGTCCGACTGAGAGACCGGTTCCGGAGATAAGTCCACCGGATGCGATCACGAGTGAAGCGCCAAAACGATGGGCTAGGTAATCACCCGAGAAACGACCAATAATCATGGCGCTACAGAAAACAATGTAAGGCAGAGTAGAAACAAATGGAGTTGCACCAAATGCATCGCGTGCGAGAACTCCACCCCAATCCCCAGCAGCGCCCTCACTGATAGCGGCGAACAATCCAAAGATGCCGAGGATCCAGAAGATAAAAGGATGTTTAGCGCGGGGACCAGCGGAGAAGTCATGTTTATCGGTCTCGGCTGGTAGATAAAGTGGATGAACTGCGAATGCTGCGACCATATATATAAGGAATAAACCGAGTGATTGATTAAGTGGCGTTACTTCCCATTGCGAGAAGAGCCCGCCAAGAATTCCTCCGATGAGAGTTCCCACAGAGAACATGCCGTGAAAGACGCTCATCAATCGCCTTCCAGCTCCTTGCTCAACCAAAACTGCATGAGCATTCATGGCGACATCTTGGGTGGCAAGTGAAAATCCAAGTAAGAATAAACTGAGCCAGAACCATTGGAGATTCAACAAGAGTCCAACTAAAACACACGAGAATGCCAGCGCAATTGTGGCCCAGAAAACTACCGGCTTACTTCCAAATTTTGCGGAGTTCCTTCCAGCTGGCTTCAAAGCGAGGAAGACACCTATTGAGACGAAGAGAAGAGAGGTTCCTAATGTTCCATTGGAGATATCAAGAATTCTCTTAAAGTCTGGAATACGCGCAACGAAAGTTCCCGCGGTAAAGCCATTGACGATAAATGTGATGGTGACCGCAAGACGTGCACGGCGGAGTGTGAGATCCATGAGTTGCGAAGTCTACCCAGCGAGTGTTGAATTTCCATTAAGGTTTTTTTCAGAAAACAATGATTAGGTAACGGACATGAGAACGATTTCCAGTTTTAGCAAGATCATGATTGGTTTTGTCCTTGGCGCTATGGTCGCCGGCGGAGTTGCAGTTGCTGTGACCCCTAACGTTCCGCCCACAAAAGTTTGCGTTGATAATCGCACCAAAGCATTGTTTGCCGCTACCGATGGTAGCTGCACTAAAACTCGAACTCTGATGGAAGTTGTAGGCAATGGCGTTAATGTTGAAACTATCGCCTCCGCAGTCTCACCATCAGTTGTCTCAATCGCGGTTTCTTCAATCCAAAGTGGAGGAACTGGTTCTGGAGTCATCTATCGTTCAAATAACAACTCTTCTTTTATCATCACAAATAACCATGTGATTTCCAATGCAGTTCAAGGCGGGACTATCCGAGTCGAACTTAATAATGGAGACTTGGAAACAGCTTCCATTGTTGGACGCGATTCCACCTATGATCTTGCGGTTTTGCGAATCAACCGTGGCAATCTCAAGGCAATTACCGTTGGAAATTCAAATACTCTCATCATCGGTGAACCTGTCGTGGCCTTTGGTTCACCACTTGGATTATCAGGAACAGTTACAAGCGGAATTGTCTCTGCCCTAAATCGCCCAGTAACCACAGGTAGTTTCGGAATCGAATCCTTTATTGATGCGATTCAAACTGATGCTGCGATTAATCCAGGAAACTCAGGCGGACCACTCGTTGATGGAACGGGAGCGTTGGTTGGAATCAATTCTGCGATTGCAACGGTAAGTTCAGGAGCAAATGGATCTATCGGTCTCGGTTTCTCCATTCCAATTAATCAAGCAAAACGTGTCGTCGATGAAATTATTGCTACCGGAAAATCAAGTCGCCCATTCCTTGGCGTCAATTTTGATACTGCATTTACTGGAACTGGGGCGCGCATCCTTCGCGTAGTAGATGGAGAAGCGGCGGCAAAAGCGGGAATACCTTCAGGTGGAATTATCCGCGAAATCGATGGCAAGAAGATCAATGATCTTGTCACCGCAATCGTCCGTATCCGCGCTTATGCTCCTGGAGAAACTGTGAAGATCACCGTTGATATGCCAAGCGGCGGACTAAAGACCTTCACGGTAGTTCTCGGCAAAGCTGACTCTCAGTAGTGTCGCGAATATTGAGCCGCTAGCGCTTTAACTTCCTGCTAAGTTATGGCGCACTGCAGCGCCGCAGATTCGTGAAGGGAGTACTGCGTTGGCCGATGAACACAACGATGATGATGTAAATGATGAAATCATTACGGAAGAAATGTTGTGGGAGCGAATACCTGAAACCCATGGTGTCGATCGAGCCAGTACCTATTACGAATTAAGCGCGCGAATCTATGCTCGTGGCCAATACGATGAAGCGCTCGCGCTCGCAGAAACCGCGCGCGACATTTACTCTGAACTTGGTTCTGCTGCCCCAACCGAAGGGTTAGCCCAGGCCTATTCCGCGATCGGCTACAACCTCAACCAACTCAAGCGCATGAGTGAAGCTGCAACTGCGATGAGTAAAGCGGTCGAGTTACTCCGCGAAAACAAATCTCCGATGGCTCTCGAACTTGCCTGCACCCTCGGTGAATGGTGGTTTAGTTCTAAGGAATTCCAGAACACCATTGAATGTATGGAGGAATGCGCGCGCGAACACCTTATTGATGGCAACGAACTCGGCGCTGCCACTGATTTCCATCTCATCGGTTGCGCCTATCGCGAATTAAAGAAGTATGACGAAGCGCTCGAAGCTTTCTATGAAGCGCGGAAATACTTCAAGACTGCTCGCGAAGTAATTCATGTTGCGCGATGCGACCAGAAAATTGCACATTGCTACACCGAACTCGGAGATGCGGAATCGGCTTTGGCAGCAGCACAAAAAGCAGTGGATGTTTTCACCACCGCCCACGATCACCGCAGACTTACTTATGCTTCATTTGAACTCGGTAAAGCCCAAGTTCTCTCGGGAGAAGTAGATGAAGGGCTCAATACCCTTGAGCGGGTCCTTGATATTGCTGCAGATGCCGAGCCAAAAGACTTCGAATTTATCGTCGCAATTGAGCGTCGAATCGCAGAGATTCTTCACACTCAAGGTCGCTCTGAAGAAGCGATCGAGATTGAACGCCGTATCGCCTCCATCTCTGAGATTCTTGAAGATTAATTTGAGAATTATCTAAATTGTGGCTCTTCCCGATCTCTCACACCTTAAAGATCGTGAGACGTTAATTATCACGATGGTCTGTTACGGCAATATCTGTCGCTCACCGATGGCTGCAGCTGTGTTACACAACAAGGTTAAAGAGATTGATAAACCAAAGATTGTTGTTGATTCAGCTGGAACTTCTCATTGGCATGTTGGACAAGGACCAAATCCTCCCTCCAAACGTACGTGGGAGAAAGCGGGCTACTCTTTCAATCACATCGCTTCGCAATTCAATTACTCACGACTTGTCGCAGCCGATCTGGTTCTCGTCATGGATGACCACAATCATCAAGAAGTCTCAAAATATGTCACCAGCGATGAAGAAGAACAGAAGATTTTTTACCTACGCCAATTTGATCCAACCAACCCTGAGTCACTTGAAGTGCCCGACCCTTATTCACTTCCAGACTCTGCCTTTGAAGAAGTTTTGGTGATGGTGGAAAAAGCAACCGATGGGTTAATTCAACAACTACTGAGGTAAGTGCTGCATCGCCCAGGCATACATAGCAATTGCACCTGCTGCTGAGGCATTCATTGATCGTGTGGAACCGTATTGGGAAATTGCAAGTACTTGTTCACATACCGCGACCGCTTCATCGGACATGCCGGCGCCTTCTTGGCCCAAGAAAAGAACGCAATCGCGGGGAAATTTTGCGCTTTCAATCGGGGTAGAAACATCGACGTTATCGATACCGATGATTGCTACTTGGTTTTCATCGCACCAGGCTTTGAAATCTTCCACCGTAGGATGATGAATAACAGTTAAATACTTATCGGTGACCATTGCTCCGCGACGGTTCCAGTCGCGTTTTCCTACGATATGCACACTGGAAACATTGAATGCGTTTGCGGTTCTTACAATCGAGCCAATATTGAGATCGTGTTGCCAATTTTCAATCGCCACTCTTAATGGATGACGCTTGGTGTTGAGATCAGCAACGATTGCTTCAACTTTCCAATAACGGTATTTATCGAGAACATTTCGCCGATCACCATTTTCCAGAAGTTCTGGATCAAAGTATTCGCCAACAGGCCATGGTTTGGGATGAGGGCCAACTCCGACAACGGGATAGAACTCTCCCGGACCAATTTCGGCGGGAGGAAGGCTCATAACTTTGCTACCAACTTCTTCGCTTCATCAACGATGGCCGCTTCGTGTGGCTTCAATTCTTGTCCGGGATAGTTATTGCCATGTGCAAATGGATCGGGAAGTTTTGTAACGCCAGAAAGTTCTTGCATCACAAAGAGTCCACAGAATGGTGCGTAAGTGGCGTTGTATCCACCTTCGTGAGTCATCATCAATTTTCCACCACACACTTCATCAGCAACATTCATTAACTTACGAGTTAGTGATTTATAACCTTCAGCTGTTACCAACATTCTTCCGAGCGGGTCATAAACCGCGGAATCAAAACCTGAGGCCACACAGATGATGTCGGGTTTGAATTTCCTTATGGCTGGAATGACAATTTCATCAAATGCATAGGAATATCCACCATTTCCGGTTCCTGGCGGAAGTGGGACGTTGATATTCGTTCCCACCCCAACCACATCAATATCGCCCGTATCGTGTGGGTAAAGACGGTCTTGATGGAGCGAAATCGTCAGCACATTCGGGTCATCAAGAAATATTGATTCTGTGCCATTTCCATGATGCACATCCCAATCGACCACAGCCACACGAAGTTTTTCACCATGCGTTTTCTTTGCAACTCCGATTGCAACAGCCATGTTTGAGAATATGCAATATCCCATACCGCGTTCGCGAATTGCGTGATGTCCTGGTGGGCGAATCAACGCATATCCATTATTGACCTCACCACTTAATACCGCTTCAAAGAGTTCTATCGCTCCACCAGCTGCCATGGCAGCAATCTCATAACCACCGCGCGCAAATGGAGTAGTGAGATCTCCGCCATCACCACCAAGTCGAGATGCCGAATCTTTCTTAATACGCGCAATATGTTCTTTAGTGTGAACAGTTTCGAGTTCTGTTTCACTCGCTTTTCGAGCCGGGACTCGAACCAGATGATCAATGAGACCTGAGACCACAATAAGTTCATGAATACGTTTCTTGGTTTCAGGATGCTCGTAATTCATGTAAGGCTGTAAACCAGCACCGGGATCTGAGGGCATATCGCCAACAAAAGTTCCCGTATCGTGCCAGCCAAAAATCTCGTGATAGACATACCCGGTGCGCATAGAGCGAAGCCTAAAGGGAAGTTGGTTACCTGCCTACATCGCACTCGGACTTGTTTGGGGTTGCTCGTTTCTGTTCATCAAACAAGGCTTAACGTTCTTAACGCCATTTGGCGTCGCTTTTGGTCGCTGTGCTCTTGGTGCACTTACTTTAACGATCTATCTCAAGATACGAAAACTCAATCTCCCGACTGATCCGAAAATCTGGTTCAAGCTATGGGTCGTTTCCTTGCTACTTAATTCCATTCCAGGCGTCTTGTTCGCACAAGCACAAACAGAAGTCACTTCTATCTTGGCCGGAATCATCAACGCCACAACTCCTTTGATGACACTGCTTGTCATGCTAATTATCTTTCGTGATGAAAAATTAACGGCTAACCAAATCTTCGGATTGATCATCGGTGCGCTAGGCATCGCGACGGTGTTTGGAATATGGAATGGGGTTGGAAGCAATCCAGCTTGGGCAATATTGATGTTACTTGCAGCAGTCTTCTGTTATGGACTTTCCTTTCCATTTTCGAAACGTTATGTAATTCCACTACAACTTCCATCAGAAGTTCTTGCTGCTACCCAACTCATCATGGCGACAGTGACACTTGTTCCTTTCTACCTCATTGATGGAATTGCTGAGGATGAATACCGCGTCATCCCACTTCTGTCGATGTTGGCGTTGGGAATCTTTGGCAGCGGATTTGCTTACATCTGGAACTTCCAAGTAATCAAAGGGGCGGGAAGTGCCGTTGCATCGACTGTCACATATATAACCCCACTGGTCGCTGTAATTATGGGACTGGTATTTCTCAATGAGCCGTTGACATGGAATGAGCCAATGGGAGGCTTGATCGTCTTGGTAGGAGCGGCGATATCTCAGAATCGGTTAGTACTCTTCCGTCGTGCGTAAGGGGCTCCTAGCAATCCTTTCAACGATTCTGTTGATTTTTGGAAATTCACCAGCGCACGCGTTGCATTCCCTCGATAAGTACGTCAATTCCAAGAATTTGGCATCACCTGGCCTTCTGATAATTAATCCTGCAGATGGAAAAGTCATCGCACAAAATGCTCCTGAATCATTAAGAATTCCTGCCTCCGTCCTCAAGCTAGTTTCTAGCGCTGCAGCTCTACATTTTGTTGGACCAGATAAGACTTACACGACAAGTATTTATTCGACTAACGAGGCAAACACCTACCTTATTAAAGGAACTTTAGATCCTTGGTTAACGAGCAATCTCACGCAATCAAAGAAGAATGGACAGAGGTTTCTGCCGTCCCTTGTAACCAAAGCAAATAAAGAGAACAAGAAGAAGATAACTATTTACTACTCGGGACTTTACGAAAAAGATATTGTTAACCTCAATATCAATTTGAAAGCAAAGAAAATCCGTGCCACATTTAAGAAAGTAGAATCTTCTGAAGCCGCTGTATTAGCAAAAGATGAAATTACAAAACTAACCTCCTTACCAATAAGTGAGATGGTCAAATTCACTATTTTGTGGAGTGACAACACTCTTGCCGATCGATTAGGAAAAGCTGCGGCACGGAAATTGGGTTATGAGACTGATAGCAAAGGTCTTACCCAAACATTTAAGCAAGCTATGGATGAACTCGGGGTTGATGCAACAGGGATGAAAGCATTTGATGGGAGTGGCCTATCGAAATCTAATCGTATATCTGCCAATACAATCGTGAAGCTCTTAGGAAAGATTAGAAACAATCCAACTTATGAATCGATTTATGACGGGCTTCCAGTTGGTGGGATCACCGGAACTTTGCAGAAGAGATTCCTTGAGACTGCGCCACATGCAGTAGGACATGTTCACGCCAAAACTGGTTGGGTTAATCGCAGTGTAACGATGGCTGGTTATGTTGATGACGGCGAAACTGAATATGCATTTGCGATTCTGGCTGACGGAATTACGCCCACCTTCACTTCGCGAAATCGAGCACGAGCCGCGATGGATCGGTTACTGGGCGTTATTGTGAAGGGAATTCACTAAATATCTTGATTGCTCCCTTGTAGCAAGCAACCCAGACTCGTTTATTTATAGGTTCGTAGGTAATCCCAATGGGTTCGTTACATGCCTTTATCTTCTGCAAAACTTTGAAGTCACTCACCCGAACTTTTGAAATCGTATCGCTGGTGTAATTCACAACATATAACGCAGTTCCATCACTAGAGATATCAAGACTTCGTGAGGTAGCACCTGTTCTTACCGACTTCACCACTTTATTCAGAGCAAGATCGAAAGCCACAACACGGCCCGAACTATTTAAAGTGGCAAAGAGCATTGAATTATCAGGGGAGAGAACTACCGCTCGCGGATTTGAGCCAATATTGAGCAGCTCTTTCTCCCACGTTTCGAGATTGATTTTATGAATGACTGCTCCGCCCATCTGGGCAACATAGGCAAATTGTGAATCGCTCGAGACGGTAATTCCTCGAGGGTAGCCACCGATTTTAATGGTCTTCACAACTTTCTGTTTCTCAACAGAAATCACCGAAAGGTCGTAAGAGCACCAATTACTTACCAGGATGTATTTGTTGTCGGGAGTTACCTCAACAACCTTCGGGACAACCCCAACGCGATAGGCAGCATCAATCTTCCAATCCGAGGTACTAATTCGATAAACAAAGGAACGATCATATTTATCGGCCGGTTTACAAACATCGGTTCCCTCACGATTAAATCCTTTGCCATACATCGCGTAATTCGTTACATAGAGAAAATCACCGTCGGGGGAATAAGCCCCTTCAACAGGTGCGCCACGATGGAGGCCGCTATATCCAGTGAATCCCAAGTCATTGAGATTTACTTGATCTGAGATTGTTGAGACTAAATCAAAATTCTTAGCATCATAAATAGTGACTGAGTGTCGATACATCATGTTATGCGCTGAAACAAAGCCTGTTTTTGAGGCACGGACAGACTTTGGCGAGATTGATCCAGTAATGGTTTTCTCAAGTTTCAAAACTGTGCTGTCAGAGGTTTGGTCTGCCTGAGTTGGATATATCGCAGAAAGTAATAGTGCGAAAACTATGGCCAACCTCACCGAAGTACGCATGTGCGCAATCTACAGGGTAATCTCGCTACATGATTTCTCCTTATATCGCGCTAATGAAATTGCGTGTGGTGGAGTTGTTGCTGGTTACAACTTTGCCTGCACTTTTCTTAGCTGCGGAGGGAATCCCGCCACTTGATATAACGATTGCAACGCTTCTTGGCGGAACACTTGCAGCAGGTGCAGCAAATGCATTTAATATGATTATCGAGAGTGACATCGATCAACTTATGGGTCGAACTTCAAAGCGACCAATCGTCAACAATAAAATAACTGAAAATCAAGCGCTGATATTTGCCTCAGCAATCACAATAATCTCTCTCGTAATATTCTGGTTCTTTACGAATCCTCTTGCTACCGGATTGACCGTTAGCGCGATCGCTTTCTATGTATTTGGATACACCGTCGGTCTTAAGCGTAGAACCTCTCAGAATATTGTCTGGGGCGGAATCGCAGGTTGTCTACCAGTTCTCATTGGCTGGGCAGCCATCACAAATTCACTTTCGTGGACTGCTTTCTGGTTCTTCATGGTTATCTTCTTCTGGACTCCGCCACATTTCTGGGCCTTAGCTATCAAGTACAGAGATGATTACGAAGCAGCAGGAATTCCAATGTTGCCGGTTGTAGCCCCGATGCGAAAAGTAAGTCAGCAGATGTGGTTTCACACTATTGCAATGGTGGTCGTCTCATTCCTTACTTTCTACACGGCAAACCTTCCCATTTGGCTCTACGTGATCAACGCGCTACTGGCTCTTGTCTTTATCTATCAAATGGCAGGTCTCAAAGAACAAAATATCGAGAAGAGCGCAGCAAGAATTTTCAATGGATCTATCACTTACTTAAGTTTGTATTCCATGGCTCTCGTCGTCGGAGCTCTCGTCTAACAGATCAGAGCGAACCAAATCACGTCGGCCATCAACGCCTAATTTCTGATAAATAGCCATCGACTCCTGTCTAATTAAAGACTCGGAGTAGCCCATCCGATTTGCTATCGAGCTATTTGTCATACCATCTTTGATCATTTCTAGTATGAGTTCTTGTCGTTCAGATAATTTCGCACCCATGCGGTTCTCTTTAGTTTTAGAAGCGCGACCATTATTGTGATTTTCATGTACACCCATTCTTTGGATGTATAAATTAAAGATTGATTGCAGTAATCCGAAATATTCATGGCTCTCTTCGCGATCCTCCATCTTCATTTGAGTTGAAAGTGTGGAGGCAAAATTCGGTAGTAGCGGCATAAAAATCGTCGTCTCCCACTTACTGTCATCATCCAAACTCACTAAATCTTTAAATTCTCGTCGATATGCCTCATCTCGCGGTCGAACTAAAAGCTTCTCGCTTTGAATCGCCTGATTAAGGAGAGGGTTAGTTAGTAAACTAAATTTGGAGTTGAGCGCGATGAACTCTTCACTAAAACCAAAACTCGCTATGTGATGAAGAGTGAGATCGCTATTGAGACGAGAGACATAAAATCTACAAGGCAGCCCAGACTCGCATGCGTTGAGAGCAACAAATTGAACTGCAGCGCTGAGATCTCGTTCGAGAGTTAAGTAATTAGCAATGTTGCTGAGACGCATCAACCCCATCGCTCCTCCCTTTCAATCAACTGCTGTGGTCAACTAGGTGCTATGGGAACTTACTCACAAAATCGTTGTAATCTCTCGATTTGAGACCCTACTTTCAGTCAAAGAAAAAGTTTGCTGTATGGTTGAGAGTCAACAGTGAAGTGAGGGTAGAAAAATGAATATCGCTTTGGAGCCAAAGCCGAATGCCCTCTTAATTGAAGATAATGCCGATGATCGTCTCAATATAAAATTGCAACTAGAAGTTATGGGATTCAATGTGTTTGACGTCTCATCTACCTCAGAGGCAAAAGAAATCTTTGCGATGCGTGATTACAGCATCGCGCTCATTCATCTAGGTCATGCTCCACTTGAAAGCCTAGAAATCTGCCGACAGATTCGTGCGCTTTCCACTGTTCCAATTTTGATGATAACCAAACGCGGTGAAGTTGTTGATGAAGAACTAGCCCTCAATGCCGGAGCTGATGATTACGTCACTAAACCAATCGAGCAGAGAATTCTTACCTCTCGCGTCACTCAACAACTTAAACGTGGTGAGAGTCAGCGCGCTCCACGACAAACTATTCTTACCTGGGAGAACCTCTCTCTTGATCTAGCTGAACACCTTTTTAAAATTGGCGAGAAGGAGATTCTGCTCACCAATTCGGAATATCGATTCTTACAATTATTGATGGAGAATCCAGAACGCGTTTTCTCTAAGGAGCAAGTACTCCAAGCGGTCTCATCACTTCGCGACGCTTCAATAGGTTCAGTTGAAACGTATGCACATCAACTCCGCACCAAAATTAAGCGCAATGGTGGTCCTGATGTGATTGATGTCGTTCGCAGCGTGGGCTTCAGGCTGGCGAGTATTGATGAAAATGAGAGAGTCAGTTAAAGAGAATAGTTTCCCAACCTCTTTTAAGAATGAGAAGGATGCGACCAACACGCGAGTGAAGAATCAATAACGCCCTCCAAGGTTATGCCTGGTCTGCCCGAAAAGGCGAGCAGCCATAATAAGAAGAGAGCATTCATGATCGAGGTAAAAAGTAAGAAATCCTGGCGCCCGTTTGCAGGGGCGGCAATCATCATCTCTGTTGCTGCAATTGCAGGACAAAGTGTCTTGGCATCACTCAATGCAACAGC
>Ga0207935_1000055_pt1 | contig 31068 bp, 25 predicted proteins | sample LakMenEpi30Aug10_FD_150746 | JGI IMG/M metagenome (GOLD analysis project Ga0207935, IMG submission 150746) | Freshwater microbial communities from Lake Mendota, WI - 30AUG2010 deep hole epilimnion (SPAdes) | ecosystem: Environmental > Aquatic > Freshwater > Lake > Epilimnion/Euphotic zone ...
TTATTTAATAAAAACAATGATGTAGAATCAGGCTTAGGGAATATCCTCAATGAAAAAAATAATCCTTACATTAAATAATCTCTCTAATAAAAATTTCATCCTTAGTAGCTCAATAATTGTAATTATTGCTTCTATGAGTGGAAACGTATTTGCATATTTATTTCAATTACTAGCAGGAAGATATTTATCTATCGAAGACTATGGCAGATTAACCTCTTTGTTTTCTTTAAGTGGAATAATACCTTTAATAACAGGATTAATATTAGGAGCACTTCCAAAGATTGTTGCTGAAATTAAAGATATAGATTATCCAAAAAGAATTTCACATTTATTCCTTACCTTATTTTATTACTGTCTATCGGCCTCTATTATCGTAACTTTAATACTCTTTTTAGGACAGAAAAGTATTTTATCTTACTTAAATATTGACGATCACAATGTAATTCAAGCGTTTTCTATTGCCGTAGGGGCAGGGATACTTATATCTTTCATGACTCCTTTTCTTCAAGGTTTATTAAGATTCAAAGCTTTTTCCTTTATTACAATAATCGCAGCCTTTTTAAAATTATGCGTGATTTTATTTATTATCATATTCGAACTTGGAGTAGCAGGATTATTAAAAGGACAGGGCGAAATTTATAATGGGGTTTATTATATTTTCATTGGATTGGCAATAACAACTATAATAATTGGGCTTTTAACTTTTATATTACTAAGAAAAAATTTAAAATTATCAATTGAAAAAATTGACTACACAGATTTGAAAACATTAATAAAATATTCTGGATTCAGTGCCCTAGGACTTATTGGAATAAACTTAATGCAAAATATCGATTCAATTGTTGTTAAAAATCTTTTTGACGAAACTACTGCAGGATTATACGGATCTACAACAGTCATAGGTAAGATAATTTTCTATGCTGCATCACCCGTTGCAATTGTAATGCTTCCTATTTGTTCTCAGAAATTTAAACAAGGACAAAATTTTGTGAAGCCATTTGCACTATCTTTAGGTATCGGATTATTTATCAGCTTATGCGGTGCTATTATTTACACGCTTGTTCCAGAATTATTCATAAATATATTATTTGGAGGAAAATACCTCGCTGTAAGCTCATACTTACCACTATACAGCTTATATATGGTTATCTTTACCATGATGAATTTTTTAACAATGTTTTTAATTTCCATTTCTAAATTTAAATTAAGTAGTCTTCCATTGTTCGCAAGTTTATTACAATTTATATGTCTTCAATTTTTTTCAAGCTCAATAAATGAAATTATTATGTATTCTATAATTACAAGCTTAACGGCAACTATACCTTTGATAATTTTTGCCACAAAAATTTCTTTACAAAATAGGCATATAATAGATTAAATATGAAAATAGAACTTTTATCATTAATTGTTCCGGTATATAAGAAAGAAAAAACTATAGAGAGAGAGCTCTTTCAACTATGGGAAGTTTTGAAAAAAACAAATTATACTTTTGAGATTATTGCTGTTGTGGATGGAACAAATTTAGATGATTCTCTTGAGGCGGCCCGAAGGGCCGCCTCACAAAAAAAAGAAATAAAAGCCATAGGATACACAAACAATAAAGGAAAAGGACAAGCCGTAAGATTCGGAATGCAAAAAGCTAAAGGAGATGTTGTTATGTTTATAGACTCAGGTGGCGATATAAATCCGGACGGAATAATAATGTTACTAGAGCACATGAAATGGTACAACGCTGATATTATAATTGGCAGTAAAATGCATGTAGCTAGTAAGGTTACCTATCCATTTAAAAGAAAAATACTTAGCCTTGGATATTATTACTTTGTTAAATTTTTATTTGGATTAAAAATACGTGACACACAAACAGGATTAAAAGCATACAAAAGAAAAGTATTAGATAAAGTTTTAGATAGACTTGTTGTAAAACGATTTGCATTTGATATTGAAATCTTAGCTGTAGCGAATAAGCTAGGATTCAAAAAAATATATGATGCACCAGTAGAAATAAAAGGCGATTTTGGGCAATCTTCGATCGTCGGTTTATTCACTAAAAACGGCATCTGGGGATTTGTAATCGATACCCTTGGAGTTTGGTATAGAATGAATATATTACACTATTATGGTGACAAAAAGGATCGAATTAAAATTTTTGATGAAGATTTACAACTTTACTTAAATACAGGTGATATGCGCGGAAATAAACAACGGATAATTGAAACAGTAAATGCTATCTATATAAAACTTTTAAGACTTTCTGGCCGCAATAAACATTAAATCAAATGTGTTTAGTGGAAAATTCAATTTATTAATAATATATATTGTAAACTTTGGTAATTTATTATAAATTTTTGGTGAAATCCTATAGATAGTCTGTGAAACAGAACGCCAAAAAGAAACCCTTTTAGTCAATACAACGGAAAAACCTCTATCTTCTAATAATTTCATTAATGAACTTAATGTGAAATAGCTTAAATGTTCTGGTGGATGAACCAAGCGCCACTTTTCACCTCTTAACTTGGGAATTAAGCTACCTATATCACCTGTTTCAATAAAAATCCACCCACCTGGATTTAATAATTCATAGCATTTTTTTATAAAGATCTCCGGATTAGCAATATGCTCGATAGTATCTAACGTTACAATTGCATCAAACTTTTTATCAAAGTTAATTTTATTAAAATCACCTCCATAAATTTTTATTCCTAATCTATCTTGCAACACTTTTGCAACAGCAGGATTTCGTTCAACCCCGACAATAGAATATAAATGACGAGCACACTCTAAAAAATAACCATAACCAGAACCAATCTCCAACACTTCGGCTTTTAGAGGAACATACTTTTTGATTAACTTAAGTCTATCGGTGAAATTTTTTTTTAAAGCACTTACCTCAATAGAATAGTTTACATAATCCCCACCATTATAATATGTTTCGTCATACAGAGTTTCGAAATTAATATTATCTTGATAATACTCATCGCTGGCTTTTACAAATCCGCAATCAAGGCAAGTTTTAAGCTTAACACCCAGACTCCAATTTTCACCATTACAAACATTACACTTCATATGTTTACTCGCTTATGAACTATGTATTTAGGGCGACGTTTAACCTCCCAAAATATTATTCCAATATACTCACTTAAAATTCCCAAATATAAGAAATTGAAACCGAATAAAAGCAATACACAAAAAATCAAAGCAGTCCATCCCTCAATGATCTGCCATTCTAAAATAAATTTTGCAAACAGGATGAAAAGTAAGTAAACAAAGGATAAAAGAACTAAAGCGAAACCTAAAATTGAAGCTAAACGAAGAGGTTTCAAACTAAAAGAAGTAACAGTATATAAAAATAAATTAAATAGCTTAGATATTGTATAACCGGATTTTCCTGCACGACGCTCATGAACTTTATAAGGATGAATGTATATCTTCTTTGCAGGAATCATAACTAATCCTCTTAACACAGCATTTACCTCATTACACCTAAGTACATAATCTAAAATATTTCTGTCCATTAATCTAAAATCTGAAACACCAGGTATAATCTTATCTCCAATAATTGAATATGATTTATAACCAATATAACGAATAAATTTGATGAAAATATTTTTGGTCGGATCATTTTCTTTTTGCGCAACAACCAAATCAAATCCCTCTCTCCATTTATTTATCATTGCAGAGATTTGATCTGGAGGATGTTGAAAATCCGAATCCATAGTAAGAATAATATCGCCTTTAGCTTCTGATAAACCTGCCGTTAAAGCCGCTTGATGACCAAAATTTCTATAAAAAGATAAAGCTCTTATTTTATTATCTTTTTGAGCTAATTTTGAAGCAATCGTAAATGTTTCATCGCGACTACCATCATCCACCAAAATAAATTCATAATCAATATCAACAGGTAAGCATTTCTTTATTTCTTCAACCAAAGGTTTAATGTTCTCAGATTCATTAAACATTGGAATAACGATAGATAATTTTATAGTTTTATTTTTCTGATCCATAATAATGATTTAATAAAATTTTAACAGATTTGAAAAAATGATTCGCTAAGTAATATGTAACTGCTGTAAATGCAAATATATGATAAATGGAAGCCATAGGCACATTATGTGAAGCATGAATAATAATTCCCAATAAGGATGCGGGCAGAGAAAACGCTAAAAGCTTAACCCAAAACCAATCACGTTTATAAACGAAGAACAAAAGTATAGGAATAAACAGCCAACCGCTTACAAAAGGGATTCCATAAAAATTCCCATCTAAATAAACTCCTACAGGGACAGTTGTATTAAGCATCTTTTCAAAACGCTTATATAATATTTCACCATACCATTTTGGATCACCGATAATTCGATCGAGAACATGCTTTCTTATTATTTCCTTATATTCGACCCTTACACTCCAAGTTTCTCTGTTTTGTTGAATGTTATATTTATCAGGATAATTTTTTAATAAAATAGGTGCTGCCAAATTATATGCATAATTATCATCCCATTTATAACCATATTTATTATCAAAATCATGAAAACCTGCTAATACAGGATGCCAAAACGTATGATAATTTTCCCTAAATGTAGGCGCATCGATAGGGGCTTCTTTAACCTTATCAACTGCAGCATATGCTTCATCAAATTTTATATTAAAATAATATTCCCATGCTCTAGTCGTTAACATAAACGACACTAAAATCATAATGAGGCCTATTATTTTTAATTTAACAGGAAATTTAGGGATGAAAATATAAATCACGAAACAAGATAAAATTGTTGAAATAGCTTCTGCTCTAATATGAGACATTGTTCCAAGCAGCAAACCGCTTAAACCAGTAGCAAATAATAAATAATAAAAGCTCTTCTTTATTGTTTCAAAATTATTTTTAAATAGAGGCAGGTTTATTGCCAATAACAATATTAATACTGATATATTCAGGCTGAAAATATTCTCTCTAACATAAACTTCGTATAACTGATATGGATTAGAACCTAAAAGCGTTGTTAATATAAAACCCAAGAGAGGCATCCTTAGAATATAAAACACGCTAAAAATTAGTACTAAGCTTAAAACGAAAAGAGTCGCATTAAAAGTTACAGTAGAAAGATCTTTCGTACTATTTTTATAATAAGCATCAGCAAGCAGAATCAATGTTTTCCCATGCTCACCCCAAAGAATATAAGATGAATGATCCATCATCAAAGTTTCTGCTTGCTCATTAAATATTTGCTGAGCACCTTCAACTGATTGTACTTTTGGATCATATACAGTCCACACAGGATACAAATCAAGATAATAATAAAAATAAACAAAGGCATTAGCGGAGGCTTTCATCATTCCGCTTGAATCAGATCGAGTATATTTATCTGTAAGAGTCCAATCATCTATATCTTTTTGCCACAAAGCTATGCCTATTGCAAAAAAAGCTAAAAGAAAAAAATAAAATATTTTGCTTTTTATAATTAGCAGTATTTTAGGATAATATTTTTTAATCATTTACTGAACAACTAAAAGAACTGTTTTTTAAATCGTATAATTTAGATTGTTCCTGATCTCCACCAATATTCTTACTAACATATAAGAAATTAGTCCTAGATATTTTAGGGAGAGCATCAACAGCAAAAGTTGTTTGCAGTTTTAAAGTATTTTCAAAAAATTCCAGTGACTTGTCTTTATCTTTACCTATATTAGGGAAAAATAATAAATGAGTCGCACCTAATTCCTTGGCCTGAGTTATACCTTCACAGGTTACCAAATTATCTGTAAATTTTTGACTCGCAAATGTAGGTGTATTAAAACCTACAGGGTTAATAATCGGTCTACGATATTCCCTAATCCAAAAAGTTACCTCTCCACTCTTATTATATGGATATGAAACAATGACAGAATTTTCAGCTGTATAGTTTCTTATATAGGAATATATGGATGGGATTTCTTCATAATAGGTAATTCTTATTGGCACATATAAATCAGCGACGGATAAAAAGCACAATACCAGTAATATGATATTAAAATTTATCGGATAAAACTTTGATTTTTTGAACTTTTCATCGAGGGCTCTTAAGCCATAACCGGCATACACAAGAACTATTAACATTATCAAAGGCGCAAATCTAACCAATGATCTAAACATCGGGAATATATGCATTAACAAATAACTAGGCATATATATTTTCAATCCAGCGATAGTAAAATAAGGTGGCATCGTTAATATTACCAGAACTAAACCTGATAAAATCAAACTTAACGAAAAATGATTGTCAATAATATTTGAAAAATATTTTCTAAAATAAACTATTCCTATTATCATTAGTATGATGTTTATGATTCCAAGATAACTTGCTGCATGCTCTGATGCAAAATAATTTTTTGCTAACCAATAACCAACATCATTTTCTAAATAGCTCAATACAGATTTAGTTGCAAACCCAGAGATAGGATTATCTATCGCAGGCAGAATATAATACCATGGCCTACTGTTAAAGTAGAAAAAATCTTCTATATTATTCCTAACCACCTTTGTATCGGCTAATTCAGTATTAGATGTCAAATAATTAGAAGAAAAATACGGCCACAAAAAGATCACTAAAGGAAGAACAAAGGCTACAACAAAAACAATAAAACTTTTGCTAAATTTTAAAAAATTTTCTAAGTATTTATTGGACTTAATACTTTGCAATCCATAGAAAATTATTAAAAAGATAGACGTAAACAATAAAATAAAATAACCAAAATAATTTGATATTAGTGTAATAGCAGTTCCTAATAATCCTAAAACCATAAACTTCAAATATTCTTTTTTATAATCGCTTGACAATATTAGTAAATATAGTGGAAAAACCCATATTTGAGCTAAATCCACATGCGATCTGCTTTGATATTCAAGATAAGGAATCATACACATAATCAAAGCAAGACTAATTGCTATTTTTTTATTCTCTAAAACTTTATCAAAAAATTTATAGCTAAAAATCAACGTCAATATTTTCGAAAGAATGACAAAGAAATTGTAAACATATATTGGGTCAAAGAAACGAGCGAAGAATACAAAAGGCAACCAAATAAAAGGCTGATTACTTTGGTAGTATTCAAAATATTTTCCTACTGGATACCCAAACCAAGGGATAAAAAATCCATCAAAATATTTATATAAGAGCGGAATAGTTAGCAAATTAATATTGTCTTCTAATAAGCCAAAAAGTATCATTGTTGTCCACCAAATTTATTTACTAAGGCAACTCCGAAAGCTAGTAAACTCAATATGATAGTTATTAATAAACCTTGTAGCAAATACACCTGTGGCATAAAAATAATATAATAATCCTCGCCATTAACTAATGCCTTAGAATTTACTTTCCAACCATTATACATATCATTAACTTCAAGATGTTCTATATTTAATGATTTTCCCAGCATCAAATTGAAAGGAAGAACCTTATTTACCAAGCCCAACGGTCCACTTACAGATAAAGCATCCTTATGGATTTGCCAGTCTGAATGATATTTATCATTTAAAATGAATAATCGATCTTCTTCGCTAAGATTCTTGAAATTGATTTTATAAGTAAATGGGTTAATTTTTTCTAAGTTGTAATCTATAGTAAGTTGATTAACAAAATCCAGGGGAAGAGTGAAAAAAGGCTTCTCAATTTTTGATGCATAAATAGTCATATTTTGCATCTGATAAAATTTAATATCTTTGATGTCTACTATCGTAGAAATATCTTCATTATTTGATTTATTCTTATCATTTTCTTTCTTTGTCAGATTAAACATGAAATATACTTTACCTTTTTTAGCAAATAATTCATTCGGTTTATAAAGCATTTTTACTTTTATATAGTTATCTAATTCTTTATAAACATGCTCCTTTTTCCTATAAGTTTTTAATTTTATAGTAGCTCTATCTTTTGCTGAAAAATCATACATTTCTTCTGCTAAAGTAAAGTTAAATTTATATTGAGGATCAACGATTTTATAGCTATATTCGACATAATATACTTTGGTAGGATCAATGTCGGTAATGGATTTATATTCGATATCTATTTTTGGAATTGAATTCTCATTGGTCGTTAAGATGTCACTAAAATGTTTGAATTCCAACCCATCCTTTGAAGGAGAAGACAAAAAGTCAGTGGAAGTTTTCCATTCAATATCTTCCAGTAAATTTTCATTAGATGTATTGTCCTCCAAATAATAATCATTATCAGTTTTAAAAACTCTAAAGTTTTCACTTCTATCTCCGTTCATCATTACAGACCCTAAAGGTTGAAAATCTTGGTTAAATAAATAAAGCACCTCAACATTCGTCTTGCCAATTTTGTAGCATAGAGCTTGACATTGAGAATAGGCTCTTTCATTCTTAATCGTCAAGACTTCTGTATGTAATCCATCCACAGCTGCAATTATAGAAGCTAAATGGTCATCATCTAAATTATTAAGTATTTTCTTTATTTTTCGTAAATAAAATAAAGTTTTTTCTAATTGTTCTTCTCCAATAACTTCTTTATTCTGCCTTATTAAATATAACACTTCATCCACTTTCGAAAGGATATCCTGCTCGACGCCAGCCTCCGCATGGTCACTTATGTATTTCCAATTATTTAACTCTTCGGATCTTTTTGCCATTAACCAAATAAGATTATCAATTTTTTTGGTTGAGTCACTAATCACCAATAAAGAATATGCCTCCTTAATCTTTGAAAGATTATAAAGGAAATTATCAGGAGAAAACCGCGTATTTGGCCATAAATCAGCATAGTTAACTGCACCAATACTAGCCATATCAACTAACTTCACTTCATTAAAATCTGATAACTCTTCTGTTTCATCATTGTTTGTGTATTCGGTATTTATAAATAAATTATTTCCAAATATCGGCATGGATTTAAAAGACTGCGAAATATGAGGGACCGCTTCCGCATCAATCAGATTTAAATTATTAATACATTTAGGATCAATAGGATAAATATCTAGGGCTCCTATTGTATAAACTGGTTTTATACAAGGCGAATTATTCAACTGTTGCTGTATCAAATCAAAATTAGTCCCAGTCCACCAATAATTATCATTAACATATTTCCAATTTGTATCATTGTGCAAAATAATATAATCAATATTATAATGTGAAATCAAGGTACCGATGGTAGCTTCATCATAAATATACTTATCTAAATAGCTGCTTAGCTGATTCTCCCCATCACCGTAGATTAATCCCAAATTACTAATAAATCGATAAGGGTGATTTGAATCATAATGAAAACTTGCATCTTCATTATACAAAGTCGCTAATCCCAGTCTATTATATGGGAATATTAACACTCTAGGATTTAAAGATTTAGAATTCTCTATCATCCATGTGGCAGAATCTTCATAGTAAGAGGGAAGATTAACCTGTTCCGGCGCCAAATATTTATTCGATTTATACATTTCTCCTCTGTACAATGGTAAAGCCGTATAAAGTAATATAAGAATCAAAGTTAAAGGCAAATATTTAAAATATTTATATTCAGAAAACCGACTAGCAGAGTAAGCCAAAAGTATTGATGAAAACAAAGCTATTGGGAACGAAAATCTCTGATAGGCCGTCCTAAATACAGCTAAAAATGGTGTATGCGATAAAACCTCAATCATAAATCTACCACCAGGTATATTTGGTAGTGAGAGAAATACTACAAAAATTAAACAAAGAATTAAAATGCAAAGATATTTAATATCTCGCCTATTTTTTCTAATAGAAAATAAAATTCCTGAGAGAACCACAATAGGGAAAATATTAATTAGCATCCCCATATAGGTATCTTTATATTCCGTATACCATAAATTAAAGTATAGATTTCTATATTTAGTCTCAAAGCCAAAGTACCCTGTAAAATTAAGCGCTTTCCAAAAAGTGGTTGTATTGCTTACATATTGGTTTATTGGATCACCCAAGCTTTCAACACTTATAGTTAAACTATCTCTCTTAGTTATAATGGTAGGAATTATCCAATGAGAGTTAGCTAATATAAAAGCTACAATAAATAAACTTGTTAATAAAAAAGATTGTTTTCTATACTCTTTATTTGGCGATTCAAAAAACAATCCATAAACAAAATACGACAACAATATAGCTAAATGAATTATTATATATGGAGGTGTTGCGTAAGAAGTACTTAAGATTAGCCCACTTAAAACACCATACGTAAATGCTGAAGTTAAATTTCTTTTTATATTAATTAATCTGACAAAAAGATAAAAAACAAAAGGAAAGAAAAAATACGAAAACATTAAATACAATGGGAGCGCATTAAATAGATAAATCACATATACATTAGAAATATAAAACAATCCTCCTAAGGTTTTTGCTGTTTTAGTTGTATTTTTAAAAAGCTGATCGATTAACGCATAGACAGAAAGTGATCCTATTGATAAAAACAAAAATATAATTAATTTTTCAAAAGCTACTGCATCATAGCCCAAACCGCTTAATCTATATAATTGCAACAGAAAATAAAAAGGAAAGCTTACTGCAAATTTAAAAGTATCAACACCACTAAATGCAAGATTATTATTCCAAATAGTAAAATATTCATCCAATGCAGTTAATTTTATAGGGAAGAAAGTATCAACGCCTATTATGTAAATTGATTTACTAAACCAATATTCAACAACCAATATGCTTAAAGTGATTATAAAAATCACGGGCCATATAGATATTATTTTATGCTTAAGATTTTCCGATATCATTAATTATTATTGTATTCTAACAATAAATTTGTAATTAGCTTGCTTGAAGAACCGTCTCCATAAGGCTTTTCCTGAATTATAGCAAATATTTTTTCAATCTCTTTAATCGAATTTATGGTAGTACCCATTTTATTTTCAAAATCTTTTAGTTCAGGATCTATAACTATATTTACACCTAAGCGTTGAGTATCAACCCATTCAGTTGATTTGCGAACAGTGATGCATGGTTTTTGTGCATAATAAGCTTCTTTCTGAACCCCACCTGAATCAGTAATTACAAAAGACGAAGACAATAAAAACCCTAATAATTCATGATAACTTAAAGGCTCTTTAATTTTTACTCTTGGATTAGCTTTTAAATTGTCCAATAAATTATAATCGGTTGCCATCTTCAAAGTTCTGGGATGAATCGGGAAAATTACATCATAATCATTAATTTGATTTAAAGCATTAAAGATTCTTGTTAATGTTTGTTTATTATCTACATTTTCGGCTCTATGCAAAGTTACTAAACAATAAGGCCGTTCAGCATTTATTTTGTATTCTGATTTTAACCCTGTGACTTCTTGCTTGAAAACATCAAAAAGTGGATCACCTACCCACGATATTTGTCCTTTTATTTTTTCATCCTCTAAGTTTTTTTTATCATTAAAGGACAATGGCATTAACAAATCAGAGATCACATCGATGAGAATTCGGTTATGTTCTTCAGGCATTCTACGATCATAACTTCGACAACCTGATTCGATATGACATAAAGGTAGCTGTAATTTATTAGCGGCTAAAGCACCCGCTAAACTTGAGTTTGTATCACCCCATACACATACCATGCTAGGTTTTATATTCTCTAATAGTTTGCCTGTTTTAGCAATCATTTCTCCTAGCTGCAAGTAAGGAATTCTTTCTGCTAATTCAATAAAATCAACTTTTACCTGAATATTCAAATCAGCAATTAATTCTTCGCGCATATTAGGAGAATAATGCTGTCCTGTATGAATAAGTACGCACTCCATTTCGGACGATCTTGCATGTACTTCTTTTACAATTGGGGCAATTCTAATAACTTCTGGTCTTGTACCTATTATAAAAGCAATTTTTACCGGTTGAGTTGTTTTATTATTTTGCATAATTCTTAATTATATTAATAGCACTCTCAATATTTTTATAGCTGTGTTTATCTTGAGCATAAGCATGGCAATCGTTTCTCATGCTATCAGTTTTTCTATCAACTACAATCTCTTTTATTAAATTTGCAACCTCAGACAAATTATCATCGTTTACAATCCAACCAACTTTATTCGGAATTAAGTGTGGATCTATTTTCCCACCAACTTCAAATTTCTCTATTATAGCTGCAGTATTAGGAATCATTAATGGTGTTCCAACAGCTAAAGATTCGATACCTGGCTTAGCGACATAAGTATCATCTGCAAATGTCCAACAAACATCTCCGATAGCATAAAACTCTCGAAGCAATACCCTATCAGTAACAAATCCTTTATACTTAACAAAAGAATATTCTTGAGCTGCTTTTTCTACTTCAGGTTGCATTTTCCCATTTCCGACAAACCAAACCTGTAAATGGGGAACATCCTTTAAAAGAGGTAGAGACTGTAAAAGCCTCAGCACACCTTTTTCTTCTACTAATCTACCTACGTATAATAAAATATAGTCGCTTGGTGTTACTTGATATTTATTTCTTATATCTTCCCTTTCTTTGTGATCTACTCTTTTAATATCTGTCCAATGCTCAATTATTGTCACTTTCTTAGGATCAATAAAATGGGATACATCTTCTAAACTTCCCCTAGAGTTTACTAGAACAGATGAGCTAAAAATATTTAAAAACTTAAAGAAAGGCAGAATATATGGCTTAGCTTTAATTACTTCACTCAAAAAACTTCCATAATAAATGACAAGAGGAATATTAAAAAGCTTAACGAAAGGCAACGAAAATAAGATTGGTGTAAAGCCGTTACTAATAATAACGTTTGGTTGCCAAAATATTACATACAAAGCACTCAGCAAGTTCAAAGGTATCTGATATAAAATGTTTAAATAAATATTTCCACCATATTTAGGATTAAATTTTTCAAAGAGAGGATAAGGAATTTTAATTGTTTTTGTTCCAGGCACGCCACGGCCATTTCCTAAACCAATAGTTGTAATATCATAGTTCTCTGCAATAGGTTTTAAATACTCTTCAACACATACCCAACTACCTGCTGTTAAGGTCGGAGATAAAGATAAAATTTTTTTCATAATAAAACGTTAACAATTCTTTCTAAATCTTCCTGTGATAAACCAGGATATACAGGAATAGATATAACTTCTTTAGCAATTTTTTCTGCTACCGGATTCGATAGATTCTTAGCATAAGGTTTAATCGGCTCCAAATTCGATAAAGTTTCAGGATAATAAACTCCAGCGCTTATTCCAGCTTCAGTAAATTTATTTAACAGCTCATCTCTAGTCATTTTATAATCTGAAGTTACTCTTAATGTATATTGATGGTATACATGCTTCCGCTCTGCATAGGTTTTTGGAATAACTACGCCTACTATATCTTTTAACCTCTCATTAAAATAAGTAGCATGTGCAATTCTTTTCTCATTAAAACCATCTAATTTTTTTAATTGTTCAACACCAATAGCTGCTTCAATATTAGTCATCCTATAATTAAGTCCTATTGCTACACTATAGTACCGGGTTTTCTGTCCATGATTTCTATAAATCCTACATTGTTCTGCAATATAATCATCATTAGTAGTAATCATCCCCCCTTCTGACGTAGTCATATTCTTTGTTGGATAAAAAGAGAAACAACCGACATCACCAAGAACACCTGATTTTCTATCTTCAAAAGTAGCACCATGAGCTTGGCAAGCATCTTCTATTACTTTTAAATTATGCTTCTTTGCAATATCTGTTATTTGTTTCATATTTGCAACCTGACCATAAAGTTGAACCGGCATGATAGCTTTGGTCTTCGAAGTTATAGCAGCTTCAATTTTAGTTGTATCAATACAAAAATCATCTTCATTTATATCGACTAAAACTGGAACAGCGCCTACTAATATAATAGTATTAACAGTTGCCATAAAAGAATATGGTGTAGTAATAATTTCATCCCCTGGTTTAATATCCATTGCTAATAAGGCTGCGTGCAAAGCAGCAGTACCACTATTTACAGCAATAGCGTATTTCGCACCAATATAAGCAGCGAAATCTGCCTCAAAAGTTTCAACAACCTTACCCTGCGCTATCTGACCTGATTTTAATACTTCTACTACTGCATTAATTTCTTTATCATCAAGCATTGGCTTACCAATTGGAATAATATCCATATTATTTCTCCGTAACTAATTCACTTTGCAATTCAACATTGCATGTTTCACAAATTTGTCCATTATTTAATAATTTCGCACATTTACAAACAAATCCAATAGACTTTGCAGGATTACCAACAACAACAGCATAATCTGGTACATCTTTCGTAACAACAGCTCCTGATCCTATCAAAGCAAATCTACCAATATTTATACCTGGAAGTATAATAGCTCCAGCTCCAATAGATGCACCATAATGAACTGTTGTTTTCCAAACTTCCCAATCCGAAGCTGATTTTAACGTTCCATCAAAATTGATAGCCCTAGGATATTTATCATTAGTAAAGATAACATGTGGCCCAATAAAAACCCCATCTTCAACAGTTAAACCAACATATAGGGAACAGTTGTTTTGAATTTTAACTCTATTACCTACTACAACATCTGCATCAACATAAGTATTTTTTCCTATAATACATTCTTCACCAATTACCGCACCACCTCTAACCTGAGCTTGATTCCATATTTTTGTTCCAACTCCAATTTGAGCATTTGGATGAACATCAGCAGTCTCATGGACAAAATAGTCTTGTTGTTCTGAAGTATTTTCCATCATTTGACCTCTTTTTTATAAACATTTTCAATAAACTTTATAGAATTAATAGCATCTCTTACAGTGATACCAGTACCTTTGGCAATATCCTCATATAATGTAGGGTGATTTGGGCATGATCCTTTGTGAGTTCCATAGCTATTTGGATCTAAGTCCTCCCCATATTTTTTCTTAATTTCATCCCATTTCTCAGCAGCCTTTGGAGATTCAAATAGCGCTTCTTCTATTTTATTTAAAGCATTACCGCCAATCTTTATGTAACCTTCAGAACCTAAAACAGCAATCGAACATTCAAGATTCTTTGGTTCAGCTGCAATAGTTACTTCTAAGGAACCAGAAGCACCATTTGGATACTTCAAAATAGCAAAAGCTGTATCTTCAAAAGTAACATGTTTATGTTTATTACTAAAAGACGCAGAGCTTAAAACTTCTGGCAAACCAAAAATCCATTGGATAATATCCATATAGTGAATACCCACTTCATATAGAGTCCTACCACCAATTTTTTCATCCGCTCTCCATGATTCAAAATAACTTGTAGGCCTTTGCCATCTCTGAATTAAGCTTATAGAATAAATTCTACCTAAAAAGTTATGATCCATAGCGTCTTTAAGCATTTTTAGCGTATTGTTATATCGAACCTGTAAAACAGCATAGGCATTTCGACCAAGCTTTTCTGCATGTTGAGCAATTTCCTCAACCTTATCATGTGTAAAAGCAATAGGCTTTTCGATAAGAATATCGTTCCCTGCGTCTAAAGCTGCTATAGCTTGTTCATAGTGCAAAGAGTTTGGTGTAGCAATAACTACAAAATTGATATTATTTTTTTCCTTCTCAAGCATCTCTTTATAGTCAGTATAACCAGCGATACCTAATTCTTTTGAATGGATATTCAATCTAGTTTCATTAGTATCACAAATGGCTTTTAGCTCGAATCTTTCGAAGTTTTGATTTATAGCTTCCAAATGCCGCACGAAAATATATCCACAACCAATTATACCTACCTTAATTTTGTTATTTTTATTTTCACTCATAAAAAATTTATACTATATAAACTACTAATTTACAATCAAACATTTAACGATTTAGCAGATTTTTCAATCTAAATGCTATACACTGATAGAAAGCATCATAATATTTAATGAGGATCAACCCTAAAATAACACCAGAAATCTTAACATATCTATTTAGAATATCAGGGAAAAATTCTACCAGAATATATCTACTTTGATCAGCTATAAACAGGCAGTTTCCTATTTCATTAGTACTAGCTGGCACAGAATATGCTTTATAATTACAAACCTCACTTCTTTGTTTAACACTTTTACCAAACAAATATGGATCTATATTTAACATCATCAAACCCAACTTGTTATCAAATAATGGACTTCTTATTGTCCATTTCTTTCTTTCCTTCTTTATATTTATCTTTAAAAATTTCTCAGTGGAACTTGTTTTATTTTCTAATAAATTTTTATTATACCCTCTAGCCGAGGATACTAATTGATAATCATTCGATGAGATAATCGGAATAAAGTAATTAGAAGGGATTTCATATACTTCAAAGTAATTATTCTTTAAAATGGGTTCATAACCAGATTCATTAAACATATTGTGGATTTTAATCATCATATTTTTAGCGTCTTCGTTATATAAATTGGGCGATAAATCATTCCTAATTATAAAATATCTGAAACTCATAACGCCTAATGCTTTAAGAAAATCATCCAAATTTCTTAGCTCTGATTTTCCTCCTTCCTTTAATATTAGGTTTATATTAAATGAATGAAAGTTTACAACAGTATCTATATTATCAGGTTTTGCGAGCAAACTACTTATATATGGCTGACTAACACCATAGCCATTATTCCATGCGTAGCTTTCTGTAGTCATTGGATCTTTTAATGGATAGAAAAAAACTCTATAATTCTCATCTTCGGGTAAACTATCTTTTAATTCTTTATATTCATTAGGCATATCAATAAAAACAAACCTGCCTTTACCAGTATTAAAAAAATTAAAAGTTGAGTTTAAAATTGGAATTAAAATTGTTGCTACCAACAGTATAGAAAAAATCCTATCCTTCAATTTAAACAATTCCTCTATTAATATTGCAGAAAAAATAAAAACGATATACACATATAGAAATCCAAATTTAAACATGTTTCTTACTAAACCTGTGGAAGGTATAGAATAAAATATTTTATAAAATACTTGATAATACGGGATATTATCACCCGCTGACATTAATAACCCAAAAGCACCAACAACTATTAACGATAAATATCTTTTATCTTCTTTTCTTAAAATAAATCCAATTAATATTACAAATAATGAAAGGAAAGAAGATACAATATCCAAATTAGTTCGAGCCTCATCCTGTCCTGTTGAGAATTTTAAAGTAGAAATCATATCAGCGGTTCTAGGAAGATCCCTAATAAGTCCATCTGTATAGCTTCTATTTATATAATTTGTATAATCAATATTAATAATACCGACAATCAACCCAGATAAAAATAGCTGTGAGAACGCAACGAATAAAAGAAATACATAAATAAATCGATTTATTATTTGTTTATTAAACAACTTTAGTTTATGGGATAGCTGTTGGATAAATATATAAACAGACCCACCCCATAGAAAAACCATCCCATATGATATATCCCCCGCAAATAATATTAATAATCCGATGATTATTTTAGCCACACCATCAGAGCGACTCTTATCGGTATTTAATATGTCTACTAAGCCTGCAAAGGCCAATGGAATACCTGCATAAGCAAGTACTATATTGGGAGTAGTGAGCATATAATTTTTTATCATTACCTGAAATGCCCATCCAATTGATAATAAAGTCCGAATATATCGATTATCTGTAAACGAATTTAACGATATGTACATGCCAAGCATGACCAAAAACAGTAAAAAGCTCCAATACATTTTAATTGCAAAAGCTAAATTACCGGAAAAAACATGGAAAATATAAATTGGAAAAGCTTTGCTAAAAAATGTCCAGCCAGAATCCCAAACGCCATAAGAGAATTGGCTATTAAAGGCCGTCCATAATTTTGCAATTTCTAAGTGTGGATAATACGGCAAACGACCATCTACTGAACCGAAAAAGCCTGAAACAGCATTTCCGCTCCCTATAAAAAAAGGATATAACGCAACAATCTGGAAAATTATTATAGGAAATAAAATATTCCATCGAAAATACTCTTTAAATATATTTTTGAGCATATCATTTTTCTAAACCACAAAATACCGTGATAAATGAATTTTTGCCTATAAAATTAACCCCTTCATTAGGAGCATCCACTTTCTTGAAAAGATTAAAAACAAAATCAATCAATATGTTTCTATTTTTTTTAGCAGAATTATTTTCACTCCAGCTAAATTTTTCCATATCGTCTTTTAAGCTTTGTGGCAAAGGTAAACGAGTATAAGTTTGTTTTCCGCAGTACAGGATCAATAGATTAAATGGCATACAATGATGAGACAACCCAGATAATTCATTCACTTTGAATTTTGACTGCTCAACTATTTTTCTAAGATATTCAGGAGTATAAAGCCTTCTATGTTCGAAAGACCAAACACCACCTAAAACAGGACTGCTTGCATCAAAGTGTCCTAGGCCTAATTTTGTTCTAATCCAATTTAAAGGATCCCAAAAATAAGGGTAGTTTTCATGCGGAACCGTAATAGCTAATCTGCCTTTTGGTTTCAAAACTCTATATAATTCATCTAATGCAACTTTTTCGTTATCCAAGTGCTCTAAAACTTCAGTAAAGATAATTTTGTCAAAAAAATTATCTTCAAATGGTATACCATCTTCAAAATCATCTTTGATGAATTTAACTCTCTCTTTTTGTCTAACATTAATGGCAGCTTGATCTAACAATTTTTGATTATTATCAGCTGCGTATATTTGACAATCAAATAACTCGCTAATTATCATCGTATAAAAACCGTCTCCACATCCACAATCTAAAACTTTATCGCCTGGTTTAATATCCAAGTATTCAACAATTTTTTTTATTCTTCTTTTATAATTCAAATCGCCTGTATTTACTAAAATATTCTCAAGCATTTCTTTTTTTTGTTTATCCATTTTATTTCTATCAATATATAAATTAATTAACTTTCAAAATAGTAATCATACCAAACAGAGAACAGGAATAACTTCCAAAGCATAAACTCTCTCTCTTTGGAATGCAAACCTTTTCCACTAATAACCTTATCAAAATATTCTTTCGATCTTAGCCCTTCTAATATAACTGCTTCGTTTTTAAGAACTCGTTGTAAAACATAGTCTAGATTTGCATTCATAGTATCAATCATAGAAAGCATAAAACCATGCTTCTTTCTTCCTGCAATGTTTTCAGGCAAGTGTTCTGCCATTGCATCTCTTAAAATTCTTTTTTCCCATGACTGCCAATGATTAAAGTATTTACCTTTCAATTTATATTCGCTAGGCAAATTATATACAAATTCTATTAATTTATAATCCAAAAAAGGTGCCCTAGCCTCTAAACTATGAGACATATTTCCTTTATCTACCTTCATATTAAAATGATTTGGTAGTTGCCTCTCAATTTCAAACTGACTTATCTGTTTAAAGATATCAGTACCTTTATAATCATTTAAAATATCAGCAAATAATTTTCTGTGAAAATTAAAAGGCTGCAATGACATGCATCTAGATAAAATATAATAATATAAATTGGATCGAACAAAGCTAGAAGATATATTAAATGGAAATTTAGATAGACCAAACCAGGAATATCCGCCAAAAATTTCATCGGCGCCTTCTCCGACCAAAACGACCCTAATACCTGATTTATAAATTTGTTCTGATAACAAATTTACTGAGACCACTCCTGGATCGACTGTATTTAAATCGTCATAAGTTGGAATAATATCATCAATAGCCTGTAATATACCTGAACCCTGCATCTCAATTTGAGTATGTTCGGCTCCAATATGCTTAGCAACAATCGAAGCATAATTCCTTTCATCCAATTTGTTATCGGAAATAGCTGTAAAAGTTTTTATTTTTTGAGAAGACACCTTGTTCGCTAAAACTGCTACAGAACTAGAATCTAATCCGCCAGAAAGCAAAATGGCTTGGGGGACATCACAATTTAAAACTCTTTTTTCAACAGCTGCATACAAGAGATCATAAGTTTTACGTTTAGCTTCTTCGTAATCTATATTTAATTCAAGCTGAGGTAACTGCCAATACTTAGTTATATTAAATGAGTTTTGATCTATTTCAATAAATGTACCAGGCTCTATTTTTTCTACTCCATTAATTATTGTATATTTCTTATCGAAATTATACTGAAACCCTAGAAGAACATGAAAAATATTATTATTAACACTCAACCGAGGACGTAAATATGGAGATTTTCTAAAAGCTTTAGCTTCTGATGCAAAAAAATAATCTCCATCAACCTTCATAATATAAAATGGCTTAAGCCCCATTCTATCTCTAGCCAGAACAAGCTTCTGCTTCTCAAAATCCCAGATAGCAATAGCAAAATCTCCATCTAGTTTTGAAAAAATATCTGTACCATACTCCAAATAACCATTAATTATTACCTCTGTATCGGACTCAGAATAAAACTCATAACCTTTCTTTAATAATTGTCCTTTAACTTCCAAATAGTTGTATATCTCACCATTGAAAACAATCATGGCCCGTTTGTCTTTATCATACAATGGCTGATCTGATCTTGGATCTAAATCTATAATACGCAACCTTCTCTGCCCAAAATAAACTCCTTCACTAGGATAATTACTGAATCCTTCTGAATCAGGTCCTCTATGAGCCAATTCATTTGTCATCAACTTAACGTCATTTGTATAATCCTTTTTATTTACAGAGAAGGCACCAGCTATTCCACACATAATTTAATCGTTAAAATAAATACTGACCAATCGCATTACCTGATCTTCATTATATTTTTCTCTTGATATCTTAAATGCATAAGAACTCAGATTATCTAATTCATGAGCATTTTTATTAATTTCCAATATTTTATCTTTTACCAATTGTAATTCAGGATCAATCAACCAACCACTCTTGCCGTTTTCTATGATTTCAGGCAAGCAACCTCTATTGGATGCTATAACAGGTACGCCACAAGAAATAGCTTCAACTGTAGAGCGCGAGAAGCCTTCTTCATATAGCGCTAATGCAGCAAAAATATCACATGCATTATAAAATTTAGTAAGCTGATAATTATCCTTCATGCCATAATATAAAATATTATTATTCTCATCAGCCGCCGACTTTACTTCTGCTTCTAAATCACCTGTACCAATGAACATAAAAATAATACCTTCTTTGTCTTTTAATTCTTTTGCTACTTCAATAAGTAACCTTACTCCTTTTATTTCATTTAATCTACCAATAAAACCTACAATAAATTTATCTGCTAAGCCTAAATCTCTTTTTGCTTCGTCTTTTGAATGCTTAATAAAAATATCCTGATTAACCCAGGTAGGTTGAACAAAAATTTTTTCATTCGGAATACCAATGGCAGCCAGCTCATCCTTTGATGCTTGGCCAATAGCTAAAATTGCATCCGATCTAACACCTATAAACTTAACCACCTTAGCAAACATACTCTCAGAATTGAATGTATATAATGCATGCGTGCTAAAAACAAATTTTACGTTAAAAATGTATTTCAAAAATATACATGCTAAAGCTGCATTTAATCCAGCTGCATGCACAGTCACTATATTTAACTTAGATTTATTTTTAAGCAAAAAATAGAGAGAAAGAAAAAATAGAGGAACCGATAAATATATGATTTCGAGCGCTGGATATTTTAACAATTTATGAAATAAATCACCTCCAAACCAATTATATCTCCAAATTTTCATGCTGCCCGATTCTTCGTAAGCATCACCTCTTACATTTTTTGTAATTAACGGCTGAAAAGTTAAAACATTTACATTAATATTTCTCTTCACTAACGCCCTTGTTATTTCGTTAAAACGAGTTTCAACTCCTCCAACATTAGGTCTAAAAAATGGGGTTACGATTAAAACACTTTTATTCATTTTATAAATATTATTGCTTCCACTTAGCTCTATTAAGAGGATTAGCACCAAAAAATTTAACTCGGATAACACCTACTACATATTGATATATCGTTATAAAACAAGCAATAGGGTGAAAAAACCAAGCAGCTAAATCGGGTTTCTTTAAATAACCCCTAACTGCATCAAAGCAAACTGGAAAAATTAAAACCGTATACAATAAGAATTTCAAAATAGGAAAATAGCTTGAAGAATCTTCCCACTCAACATTCCGTAGATTCAAAGATTTGTAATAAAAATAATCTACTATTCTTCTTTTTTGCTTGCGGGAAAACTTATTAATACTTGATTCACAAAATGTATGGATGATTGAATTCTTAACTTTCGCAAATTTAACAAGGCCTGATTTATTTATAGCCATCGCTAAAACATCTATATCAAAAAGATAATCACCAACCTCAACACTATTCAAAAATGAAGATTTAAAAACAGTACCATTAGCTCCAATAGTCGGAAGTTTTTTATTTTTCACCAAATCGATTTCAATCCAAGCCCCATGATCAAAAGTGTTTAAATCTATTTCAGTCCATTTATTTGTAAGTATGTTAACTCGATCATAATTACCATAAAACATAACAATTGGGTCATTCATTCCTATCAATGCACAATATCTTTCAATAAATCCACCTTCACGGCGATATGTATATTTCCATGGTTCACTGCCGACAACACTACTATTATCTATAAATGGTTGCACCATTTCACGTAACCAATTTTCTGTGGGCAAAATATTATCCGAATCGATTAAAGCAACTAACTCGCCTGTAGCGGCTTTCAAACCAGCAGCTTTTCCTGCCTCACCTGTTTTTAATTTATTTGGAACAATTTTTGCATTATACTTTTTTGATATTTCTATTGTTGAATCCGTCGAACCACCATCTGCAATAATAATTTCGACTTTATCTTGAGGATAATTTTGATTTCTTATTGATTGAAGTTCTGCTTCTAAACCTGAGGCAGCATTTAAAGTTGGTGTAATAACAGAGATAGTCGGAAAAAAAACATCAGATTTCATACACCTTTATTTTACACCTAAAAATCTTTTCTAATAGAGGCTTTTGCAAACTTATGCCTAGCTCTGTAAAAAAGAAAATAAGCTTTTTTATTTACATCATTCGTAAAGTAATCTACAAAATAATGAATGGCTAATGCTAATGAAGTCGCAATAAAGAATGGTTCAGCAGAAAAAAAATAAATGACAGCAAAAACAATAACCATCTCCCAACTATGCAATGGTGTTATAAACTTTTTCCAGTCAGCAAAATAACTTCCTGATAAAAATTCTTTCAGATCAAAATTTTTATTTGTTTTTAAAATATATAAACCATAATCAAACAAATGATCACCATCTAAAAACATACACAAGCTAAATGCCCACAAACCGACTAAATAATTTCCAAAATATATGCCTAAAACAAAAGCTAAAACAACAGAGGCAACTAGATGAACTAATTCATGCCTCATTGTTTTAGCCACAGATGGATTACAACTATTCGATTGTTCCATATTTTAAACAGAAATACTCGCGTTCTCCTTCATTTTTGCTTCTTCTTCGGCGCTTTGCTTAAGCTTTTCTTCCGCAATATCATCCTCTCGCTTATGAGTTACATGCGTAAACATACTCTTCACAGCATTAGTCCAAAATTTAGGAGAAGTCCAGCTTACTTTAGTTTGATCTTTATCAAAATCTAATAAATGACCAACTAATTTCCAAGCTGAATATATTAAAAATTTAATATCATCTAAGTTTCTAATTGATAAAACTTTTCTAACTATATATTGCGGTGTAAAGAAAGATGAATATAATTCTTGAGTCAATTCATATAATTGCTCCTTAGAAAAAGGTATTTTCATCACAGAACCACGCATATCAAATGATTCATAATCCATTGGATCAACAGCCAACCAATCTTTTTCAACACATTCTTTATATAAAGGTGTTCCAGGATAAGGAATAACAATTGTAGCTTGCATAGTGTCTACATAACCATTTTTAAAACACCTTTTTGCTACAGCTATAGTGTTTTTAGCATCTTCATATGATTCCCATGGATAACCCAACATGATTGTCAAATGAGGCTCCAAACCACCTTTTTTAGCCATTCTTACACCCTCTTCAATTTGATGAACTTTCAAACCTTTATCTAGTTTATCCAAAGTCTTCTGATTGCCTGATTCCATACCGTATAATATGAATCTAAAATTAGCTTTACCCATCAAATCATAATATTCTTGAGTTAAAGCATTCAGCCTCATATTACATCCAAAAACAACTTTTTTATTGTAACCTGAATCAATTAATAAATTGCAAAACTTTTTTAATGGTGGACCTACAAATAATGTACCAGCATCGTCAAAAATTTCTTTAACACCATAATTATCTACAACATGTTTAACTTCTGCGAATAGTCTTTCAGGAGAAAATCTTCTGTATGATCCAATAGGATTAATAGTATGATCCCACACACAGAATGTACACCTATTCCACCAACAGTCTCGACCAGAATACATATAGGTTGCAGGAGAATATTTATAATTACCATTAGCATATGCATATAACTTCCATTTAGTTAGATCTCTATCAACAAAAGGTAGATCATCTAATTTATGAGTTTGCTTTAAAGGACCAGAAACCCAAAAAGCATCTACATCACCAGATATATCGTTAGCTTCATGTTTAATAAAATCAGATAATTTCACTCTTGCATCACCTTTTCTACCCCAAATACCACCTGGCAGCACAATCCCTTTAGTTAATGAATCAGCTAAGTCAGAAAGTAAGAAATCGTAATCACCACCTGTTAATATATAATCTACGTTACAATGCATCATTGTTTCTTTAGGCGCAAAAGTTACATGATCGCCCGAAATAGCAATAAGCATATTAGGAAATCTTTCCTTAAGCTCATTGATAATAACCCAATGCTGTTTCACAACTGGTGATTTAGTTTCAAGCATAAATAAATCTGGCTTCTCTTTCTCTAGTTGTTCAACCCATTGGTTATAAGTCCATTCTTCAGCTATACCATCCAACCAAACAACATCATATCCACGTTCTTTTGCTAATGAAGCAGCATAAGCTGGAACCATAGGATATATATATGTCTTAGCATTAAAATACTGAAATTGCCTATTTTGGGATAATAAAGGCACACCTTTGTCTGTTTCAATTGGAGGATATCCAATTGCTATCTTAAAATTCTTTTTTGAGTTCATAAAAATAGCCTACGATAAATACACATATCAATCAAGATCTATACTTATTTGAGATATTTAATTTCGTAAGAGGTTAAATCTTTGTAACTATCTAAAACAAAACCATCCGAAGGCATTTGAAGCAAAATAGGTATTAATTGTTCAAAATCATTCTGATTATCATCAACATCCACAAAGCTTGTAAATTTCCGCCCTAGATGCCAAAAATAATTTATCTTTGCTTTTACCCACTCGTTATCCATACCCATTTGATTATATGGCAAACTGAGAGCCAACTTATCAGCTAAATCTACCAACACACTATGATCCTGACCTAATACTCTTGTAATAGCAGCTCTATAATCTTTTTCTTCCCATGGAACCAAAATCGCACCAACTTCAATGCCAGAAGGGTTTAGAAGACTTTTAGCCTTTTCTACAAAACTATTTATAAAGCTTGATTTAAATAAAAGCCATTCATGATAATAACTGCCATCTATGTGTAAAAATTTTTCTTCAAGGTTACTTCCTTCAATATCTTCTCCTATGTAACGACTGAAAGCCGACAAGGCCATGTCAGAATAGTCAGTATCTAAAATTTGAGGATCATTAACCCACCATTTTGTTGGAAAATGCAAATGATTAAGCCAAACAGTATTAATACTCATATCTTTTAGCTTATTTAATTCAGTCAATAAATGATCATGAATTTGAGGATTAATAGGAGATACTGGGTGATAATTTGAAATATTTATTTCTTTACCTTCTACTTCAACAGGAATAGCCTCTGGAAATTTATCCTGTAGTTTTTTACCTTCAAAACAAGTAAATAAAACTTCAATGCTTACTTTTTCACCCAAAATTTTTCTGATCATATCTATATTCTCTACAGAAACTTTTTGGAATGGTAATACAACAGCAAAAAGATTTAAATCTTTAATGTCTTCCAATATTTTATTATTAATTTCCTTTAATAAGATTGATTTGTTCATTTAATTTTTAACTGGATAAATTTGATTACCTTCTAAATCTTCAATGATGATTGCTGTTGTTGGACAAGCTTTGGCAGCTTCAATAATATTAACTGCATCATCCCATGTTCCTTCTTTTACATAAGCAATTCCATTATCATCAAGGTCAAAGGTTTCTGGAGCACGAATAATGCAAATACCAGCACTAATACATAATTCATTAATAACTTTTATTTTTACTCTTGAGTTTTCATTAATTGCAAAATGATTTTGGCCGTTTTTATTTTGATCATCTGACATATGACGGAAGTCTATCAAATAATAGCTTAAATATCTAATCTTTTTTTAGAGGATATAAGATTTCCATACTTACACTCTAATAAATTTGATATGGATATTTCTTCTACTCTGTTTTTTCTTAACAAATAAAAAAATTCAAAGTTATTTTCTAATGTTTTTATTAATGCTTCCCAATCATTAGCGTTAATCTGTTCGCTTATTATTCTAGGAGGAATATATTCCATCATAAAATATCGAACTTTCTTCATCGTTTCTTTTGCACCTCTTAAAACATGACTTTCATAACCTTCAACGTCAATTTTCATAACATCTGGATACAAAGAATTCTGTTCACACCATACATCAATAGTTGTTTGATCTGCTTCAATAATATTCTTACCTTTACCTATCACCGAATGAGATCCAATACTTTCCTCTGATAAATAAAATTTAACTTTTTTAACTTCAGAACCTAATGCAAGCATCTCTGGCTTTGCATTATCACAATTGTTAGCCTTTAAATTTCTAATCAAAAAATCAAAATTATTGGGGGCAGGTTCAAAACAAATAACCTTTCCTGCACTACTTAAATTTCTGCTAATTAATACACTATAAATTCCAATATTCGCTCCTATATCAAAAACTATATCGTCTTCGTTTAATGTTTGAGTAAATTTTTCAATTTCAAATGATTCATAATCTCCTGTAATCAAAGTCGGAAGAATTGTTATATCTTCTTTAGGAATGAAAAAATCTGCATTTTTGTATTTAATCGGCTTTTCTTCAAAAGTATTTATTCTATCAGTCCATGTTTTATAAAAGTCATTAAAAACTCCACTCTTATGGAGCGGACCATCATATAAAACTCGCCTAGCTATTTTCACTGCAACAATATAAATTTTTTGATTAAGATTTCTTAATATTGAATTATTCAGTACGTCCATAATTATCAGTTAATTTTTTACCTTTTGTAAAAAGGAGTCCATGTAAAAATTTTGCCCCATACCAAAGATGTGTTATTAAGACTCCAGGAATGGTTAAATAAGAAACAGTCCAGTCTTTTGATAAATTGAAAACCCAAAGCGAATTCAACAAAAGCATAAATCCATATAAACATATAACCAATAAATAAGTATAACCTAAATAATCCAAATAGAAATTTTCTAAAAATAAGCTAATTATGAAAATCGGCAAACCCACAACATTGCCTAAGAAGAAAACTGAAGGAACAAAATAAAACCATCTCCTAGATGTTTCCGGCAAAACACGCGCAAAGTACCCTCTATGTAAACCAAATCTCCCATTTTGTAACAAATGTTTTTTAAACAAAGGTCTTTTATGATGATAAACTAAAATTTTTGGATCATAAATTATTTTCTTATTTAATTTTTTAGTTAAATCTAAACAAAGTTTTGTATCTTCACCAGGATAGTAATTAGAATCAAATCCATTTATTTTTTTGAAATCATCAGCACGAACAATTAAATTCATGGATGGAAAATCATCTACTTCCCTTTCTTCTTCAGGAATAAATCTATATGAACTGCCAAATCCACCTAATGGACTCGCGGTTGTCCAACCTGAAGCCTTTTCAAAGTTATTTGCATTTTCTGGAGTAACACCAGGCCCACCAACCGCGGCAATTGATTCATCTTTAAAATAAGGCACGGCATTCTTAAGCCAATCTTTATGTGGAAAAGCGTCATCATCAATAAAAGCAAAGATTTCTCCTTTCGCATATTTAATAGCTAAATCTCTTTTCTCTGCTGGTTTATTTTTAGTTGAAGGCTCTGATATAAATTTTATACTTGGATAATCCAACGCACTTTGTCCATCAGGAAATACAACCTGATCAGTCGTGAAAACTAAAACCTCATATTTTGAATAATCTAAACAAGAGTAAAAAGGGAGTGACTCTGCTAAGAAATGATTCCATCCCTCGCAAATAATAACAACAGAAACAAACGGCAAATAATTTTGCATAATAAAAATATATTAAATTGGAAAATCAAAAAAAGAAAGCGACAATATAAAATCCATCATTGAATATCAAAACTCTTGAGTCAGTAGATATTCTATTGTTTTGTAATACTCTGGCAAAGCAATTCTTCTTCCTTCTAATGATTCGGTAGCATGTATATTATATATAGTTCCATATCCTGCATCCGTTTCGTCTACTCCCCAAAATGTTGTATAGCCAGAATTTACTATTTCAGATTGCAAGATCGCGTCATCTACTAATGAGAATAAATCATCCGCTGTGATATTTCTTCCTTCACTTAAAAAAGATAATACTTCTTCATCTGCTAAAAACCTATCTTTTAAATCATCACGAACCAAACCAATATGCGCACCATCCAAAAAAAGTATTTCTAAATAAACTCTATCAAGTCCCCCTAAACTTTTAAGTCTATTGTTTAACGGAATTATTTTTTCTTTAACAACATTAAAAATTTTTTCATCACTTAAAGGACGATTCCAAAATTCTTCTATAGCATCATTCAAAAAATTAGCTCTATCACTAACTTCATCTATGTTAATTTCTGGATGATTATAGGGAGCCACCAAATCTTCATATGTAAGTAATAGTTTTGACATAGTTGCATTATCATACAATAAAATATCTCTTGCAAATCCTGTTATAATTTATCTAAATGACTATATTCAAGAAATTCTTAATAATTTTCCTTTCTGCTTTTTTCATTTATATAGGAATTTTCCTTACAATTTATAATTTAAAGCTCAATCATCTTACGCTACAAAGTGAAGATTATTTGGGATCAGCAACGCTTCCTTTTTCTTTATTATATGAAGGAAACTTTAATTTAAATGAGTATTATGGCGAACTAACACAATATTATCCGCAACCAGATGACGCATCTTTAACACCTTATTATTTACGTAAAAACGGCGAAAATTATTATTCCATAAGACCTATTTGGACATCTTTAATCGCATTACCAGTATATATTCCTATTCGATTATTTAATATGGATGTGGATATTGAAATGATTAGAATCATGAGTCGAATCGGAGGAGCTTTCATTGTTGCATTATCAGTAGGAATATTTTATTTAATATCGTGTAAATTTTTAAACTCCGAAAAATCAAAATTATTCTTAACTGCCATATATGCTTTCGGAACAAACTCTTTAAGCACTAACAGCCAAGGATTATGGCAACATGGTACTAGCCAATTATTATTATCAGCTGCAATTCTAACTTTCTTAAATAAAAATTATTTTCTAACAGGTTTATTATTAGGGATAGCAACAATCTCAAGACCTACAAATCTTTTATCTGTTGTAATTTTAGGATTATATCTATTATTTATAATTTACAAACAGAAAAATCTGTCTTTTAGAAATTATTCCCCAATATTTTATTACATACTTGGAGGATTACTTGCTATAACAGCAGAACTTATTTTGAATAAATTATTATTTGGTGTTGCAGATAACGCAGGATACACCGACCAACTAAGTGGATGGAGAAATAATATTTTTGAAGGATTTGCAGGATTATGGTTTTCTCCTAGCAAAGGAATCATTCCTAACTCGCCTATTCTTATATTTATATTCTATGGATTTTATAAATTATATAAAAGTTCAAAAAAATACGACGCCTTTTTAATTCCATCATCATTAATAGTCATACTCCATACATTTATAATGGGATGGTGGTATAGCTGGTATGGTGGTTACTCTTGGGGCTACCGAATGGCAAGTGATGTGCTTCCTTTTATTATTTTACTTTTAATACCTTTTATTAAGGATTATTTTGAAACAAAACGCTTAATATTTATCACCTATACTTTGTTTTTATTAAGTGTATTAAATCACTTAGCAAGTTTTATATTTTTTGATGGAATTTGGCATACAATTTACGATGGAAAATCAAAATATTGGTTATGGAGTATAACAAACAGCGAAATAGTTTTTGATATGAAACGATTACTTTATAAATTTGGTTTGATCAAAACAAATCCTATTCCATTTGGATACTAGGATTTCTTATTTTCTCTTCATAAATTATCAATCTTGAATCACCTTGAGATATAACGCTCACGTTTGGAAGACCTTCTTCTAATCTAGAGCAAGCAAAATTTGAATTTACTAAAAAGAGATATTTTTGACCAGGCATAAATACCCAATTTTCACAATTAAATGTATTCAAATTAATAATATAAGAATCAATCATATAAAATCTTCCACTCTCATCATCTTCTAAACGATCTGCGTAATATTTTACTAACGGAATTAATTCTTCGCTGTCTACAAAGATCAATGCATCATTAGTTTTGCTACGATTAGAAGCTAATTCAACCAAAAAGTTTACATTTGTATCATAGCCTTGGGTATATTTTATAAACGAATGATTAATTGAAAAAGGGACAGCCGCCAATAAAAATAATCCTAGTAAATTATTCTGCCAATTTACTTCACAAGAAATTCTTCGTTTAATTGGAAGAATTGAAATAAGCATATTAACTAAAATAATAGACATGAAATACATAAAATTTGTAAATGAAACCATTATCAATGGTGTTTTTATATTTATAATTGTAAATATTACCGCAGTTGTTAATAAAGATTGCAAAAAAGAAATATTCAATTTTCTTAATAAAGATAAAGATGAAAAAATTGCACTAAAGTATAAGAAAACCATCAAGAATCTACCAGTGAAAGAATAATTTCCAATAATATATCTAAAATTATCCAAAAGAATAATCCATAAATCAAAGAGTTTATTATCAGGCATGTAATAGTAATAATTATAGATTTCTTCTAAAACAGGTGGCATTGTAAAAAACAACACAGGAAATATTAATGAAACAGCCGAG
>Ga0207935_1000059_pt1 | contig 30815 bp, 29 predicted proteins | sample LakMenEpi30Aug10_FD_150746 | JGI IMG/M metagenome (GOLD analysis project Ga0207935, IMG submission 150746) | Freshwater microbial communities from Lake Mendota, WI - 30AUG2010 deep hole epilimnion (SPAdes) | ecosystem: Environmental > Aquatic > Freshwater > Lake > Epilimnion/Euphotic zone ...
AAGTTTGGAAAAGGGGTCGGGAAAACGGGAGTTTTCCCGTGAAGGAAGGTTGGGAAACCGTGAGGTTTCACAGGAGCAAATCCCATTTGCGACGGGGAGGGTGGATAGTCAGAAAAATATACTTTGAAATTAAATCTTATTATAAAACAAACTTTGACTTCAACTTTATCCACCTCTGGCCTGGCGGCCACCCCCTCCCAAGGAGGACAAAATAACGCAAACTCACACATGACTCCGACTTTCTAGCCCTAAAAAACAGTCCAAACGGACTGATTCTCTATTGGTACTAGGAGAGGGACTCGAACCCTCACAGTGTTTAATCACCGACGGATTTTAAGTCCGTTGCGTCTACCATTCCGCCACCCTAGCTATAAGATAAAATCATTGTATCCTATTTTATAAAAATTAGCAAGACAAAATTCTAAATACCTTTTGTTTTTTAATATTAAATTTATTTTATACATAAAAACCTTTAGTCAAGCCCCTCTAGAATATTAGAGTAAAATTTAATCCAACTTTTTTTGTGACAATTATCCACAATACAAGCAATGGCATCAATTGTAATATCCATATTCTCTAATTTTTGCTTCTGTACATAGATTAAAGCCCCTTTTTTGAGATGTTGCACTTTGCGTGGAGTAATATTATATATAGGAAATTCAAAGTTTTCCACAAGTTTTCCACATTTATACACAGTCTTTACTTCTATGATATGTAAAACTTTATCTTTAGTTGCAATAATATCTAATTCTGAAAACTTTCCCAATCGAACATTTTGATCTATAACTTCAAATCCCTTAGATATTAAAAACTTAACAGCCAATCGCTCACCTAAATCACCCTTGCTTTTTGTATTCATATATATAAGCATAGCACTCTAAACCAATAATTACCATCAGTAAAATTAAGTTGATCAATCCTAATTCACAAAATAATAATAAGAATATATTATGAACCGGCTCATATTGCCAAATCTCTCTATTATCAGAGAGATTTACGACATATTGCCCCAAACCAACCCCAAACCAGATATTTGAGTCTATCATTTTAAAAGCATCCTGAGCATAAAAAGATCTTTTTGATATGGTGTCTAAAATATGATGATATGGCAAGACCAACAAAAAAACACCCCCAGCCAAAGTCACTCCATTTATGACAATTCGTGGAATTGCTCGCAGTCTGTTTTGAAATTGTTCCACGTGGAACATTGTCTTTCTCGTCAATGTTGTCAAATATATAAAATCAATCAGCAAAAGCATTGTTAAAGCTGTCTTGGAAAAACTAAGCAGCACTAAGATGTGTAAGAGTAGTATTAAAAGTTTAGACAGATGTTTTATCAAACTCACAGAGTCTCCATACATAAGTTGTAAGCCTGTAAAAACAGTTATGACAAAAGCTTGTATTGAAGTTATGATGTAATGATCTATGAGTCCAGCAATAATAATAGTGGTTAGATATATGATTGTTGCTAGTCTTTTACCAAGTTTTTGTACATATAATAAGATTAGGGACATTATTCCTGCAAAGCCAACAATATTGGGGTGTGGAAAAGTGCCATAACTCCTAACAAAAGTATTGTCAAAAATACTAACCTTTGCCACCCCTGAAAGCTGCACAGACAATGAGGGTTCAATTACTAATGGCAAACCTATATTTTTTTGTAATCCAAACTGAACAATTACAACAATAGATTGAGCTAGCATACCAATTAAAAATCCATTTATAATATATTTTAAATCTTTAGCTAAATACTTAAATCTACTTATATACCAAATTAAAGACATTCCTAAATAAAATCTAATCCCCCAAACCCAACTTATAAGAGGGTATTTAGTCCCAAACACCTGTATAAATATTAAGAAAACCAAACTTATCCATAACTTATCCACAAATTTTTGCCCATTAAGTGGAAATCCTTTCGTTTTCCAGACTAAGTACACAAATCCCAAAAGCAAAACTATATCTAGGCTATGCAAATATATAGTAGTATAAGGAGAGCTTAAATTTTTAATTGAATAACTAAAAATAGTAGTTCTAACCAAAAAAGGCAAACTAACTCCTATTATTGTGTATATAAATAATTTTATTTTATTCGACATTTCATCTACTCTTCAATACTCTAATCTTGTCAGCGTCCTAAGAATAATATATATTTATATATGTGTGTGTATTTATTATAATCATATCATATCGTGTTTTGTGGATAAGTTGGGTATAAGTGCTAGTTATGCTCAACTTATCCACAATTATTATTAAGTTAAGGCTATGTCACATAAAAATATCGTTGTTATTGGGGGAGGGACTGGGACATTTACAGTTTTGTCTGGACTAAAATTATTTAGTAATCTACATTTAAAAGCTATAGTAAATATGGTGGATAATGGAGGTTCTACTGGTAAATTAAGAGATGAGTTGGGAGTATTACCTCCAGGAGATATAAGACAATGTTTAGTAGCATTAGCTGAATCACCAGAAATTTTAAGACAATTATTTAATTATAGATTTGACTCAGGTGAATTAAGTGGACATAATTTCGGAAACTTATTTTTATCAGCTCTTGAAAAAGTTACTGGCAACTTTGAGGAAGCTATCAAAACTGCTGGGGACATATTATCTATTAGAGGAGAGGTTATCCCTGTTACCACAAATAATGTTCATCTTTGTATTAATTTACAAAATGGCAATGAGTTATTGGGACAGGCCCTAATTCATAACTCTCAAGAATTACTAAAACATGCCGTGAAAGAAGTTAAATTAGTTCCTCAGGCTAAAATAAATCCAAAAGCAAAAGAAGCTATTATGGAAGCTGATAGTGTAATTATAGGCCCAGGGCTTTTTTATGGAAGCCTTATACCTAATTTAATAGTTTCAGGAATGAGTGAAGTTCTAAGTAAAACCAAAGCTCAGATTATTTATAATGTCAATCTAATGTCTAAAGTAGTGGGACATAAACAATGGTCAGTAGAGGAACATATTAAGCAACTCAATAATTTTATTGGAGCTGAAGTCATTGATATAGCACTGTATAATACTAGTAAACCAGATTCAAAATTAGTAGAAAAATATAAAGAGGAAGGAGAACCTGTAATCAAAGTCTCAAAATCCAATAAATTGGGCAAAACCACCCTTATCGGAGCTGATTTAATAGCTGATGGTATATTTGTAAACCCGAATAAAAAAGACCCCTTGAGAAGAACTTTAATCCGTCATGATCCTTTAAAGCTGGCTGAGGCTTTGTATCGGCTGATTTAATTATAAATAGTAAATTGTAAATTTCGTCGCTTGTCCACACCCGTCGACTTCGTAGCCACCCCCTCCCAAACTAAAGTATGGGAAGGACTTAAAGCCCTCAATTTATCGACCGGAGGTGGAGAGAGGCAATTTAAGGAGACAATCACTTTAAGATAAACAAAAAAACAGCACCCAGACATTTGCCAGAGTGCTTTTTATAAATTGGATGGGAAGTATTAAGGAAGAGATTTTGGTCTCTCTTTAGCTGTGAAATCCGCTAGAGAGTTGATACCATCTACCTTGGTGAGCTTTTATTCTCACCAACTAGCTGAGGGCAATTTCTAGACATAGGAGAGGTCACAAAGAGCCTCTGCACTGTGTGGAATACACCAGGAAACTGACACGCTTCCCGATTTTTGGTGAGCCGTTACCCCACCAACAAACTAGGAAACACAAGGCAGATCCTAACACATTTACGTGTAACCACCCCCCAACGGGGCAAAAACACTTCCCAACAAAACTATAACAAATCTAAAGCACTTGTCAAGTTGATATACTCCTGCCAATAGGTAGGAAGGTGTACAATTTTTGTACCAAACTACGATTGGTAGGCTAAAAGTATATAGTAATCTATTTTGTCTACGATCTCCTAATCTCATACAACCCCTTGCAATTTAAGTTATAATTTGTTATTTTATAGCTAATCTATATTGTTCTTTTTATGACACGTCTCTCAAAGTTAAGAGAAAATCTTTTGACAATTTACGGAGCAGGAAAAGAATTTTTAGATACAGTTTTTACATTATTTTATCTAATTATAAAACTAATAATATATCGTATAAGTCCAAAAATACATAAAAAAACAGCCCCTTTAAGGACGGTTCTGAGTCTACGAAGTCGCCGAACCTCACACAAGAAAAAAAGAGGGATAAACCCTCCGCTATGAAAACAAAAATACATCCACCCTCCCAACCTCACCTTGTGGGGCTTTTTCTTTATCTATTAGATCTCTTTCGCTCATTAGCATCTAATACTCTTTTGCGAATTCTGAGACTCATTGGAGTTACCTCGAGGAGTTCATCATCTGCCAAATATTCAATACTAGCTTCTAGAGACATATCTTTTGGAGGAGCTATAAATACACCATCATCAGATCCAGATGCCCGCATATTAGTAAGCTTTTTTGCCTTTACAGGATTAATTTCTACATCTTGTTCACGATTAGATTCCCCCAAGACCATACCTGGATATACTTCTGTTCCATCGGACACAAAAAAAGTTCCTCTGTCTGAAGCTCCATCTAAAGCATATTTGGTGATTTTTCCAAGCTCCAGAGACACAATAGATCCAGTTGAGCGACCTTTACCACTAGATATTCTTGGTCCATACTCTAGAAAAGAGCTATTCATAATCACAGTTCCCTTAGACAGAGTTAAAAGAATACTTCTTAACCCAATCAAATTCTGCGTAGTAATCTTATACTCAATATGAGATTCATTATGATCATTGATTTCCATATTCACAAGCTCACCCTGTCGCTTATTCACAGCTTCAATAATTTTACCACTATATTCTTCTGGAACATCTAAACTTAATAACTCATAAGGCTCTTCGGTACTACCATTATTGTCTCGAAGAATAACCTGCGGTCGCCCTACTGAGAATTCATAACCCTCACGCCGCATAGTTTCAATCAATACCGCTAAATGAAGTTCACCTCGCCCTGCTACTAAGAATTTATCGGGGCTATCAGTATCAGCAATATTCAAACTAATATTAGTCTCTTGCTCTTTATATAATCTATCTCGAATCATACGAGAGGTAGAATATTTTCCTTCTTTTCCTGAAAATGGACTATCATTAATCGCAAACATCATTTGAAGAGTTGGGCTTTCCACCTCTACAGGAGCAATTTGTACAGGGTTTTGAGAGTCAGCAATAGTATCCCCAATTTCAATACCAGAAATTCCGGCTATAACAGCAATATCCCCAGCAACAATTTCAGTAGCCTCTATCAAATCCATACCATTATATTTCAAAAGGCTGGTAATACTATTCTTAGTCTGATTGCCGAGCTTATCTATTCTTACTACTGACATACCTTTTACAATTTTCCCGGCATCAATACGTCCAACAGCCATAGTACCTTTGAATTTATCAAATTGAAGATTCAAGGTTAACATTCTAAATGAATCCTCAATAGGAGAAGTTGGGGCTGGGATTTCATTTACAATAACCTCGAATAATTCAGTCAAATCCTTATCTGTTTGATCAATTTCCAAAGATGCAGAGCCATTAATAGCAGAAGCATAAACAATCGGGAAATCTAATTGTTTGTCATTAGCATTCAGAGTCACAAATAAATCAAAAGTCTTATCCACCACAGAGTCTGGATTAGCATCAGGCCTATCAATTTTATTAATTACCACTACAACTCGAAGCCCCAAAGCTAAAGCTTTTTTCAATACAAATTTAGTTTGTGGCATTGGGCCTTCTTTAGAATCCACCAAAAGCAAAGCTCCATCAGCCATTTTGAGAACTCGCTCAACCTCTCCTCCAAAATCAGCATGGCCAGGAGTATCAATAAGATTAATCGTATAATCTTTATAGCTAACTGAGGCATTCTTAGCGCGAATAGTAATACCTTTTTCCCGTTCCAAATCCATTGAGTCCATAACCCGCTCCTGTACAGTTTGATTTTCACGAAATATCTGAGTTTGATGCAAAATAGCATCCATCAAAGTAGTTTTACCATGATCAACATGGGCAATAATAGCAAGGTTACGTATGTGGGAATTCATATAATTGGATGGTTAGGAGATAAGTAGGCTTGTATAATTGAATTATTTTACCTGAATATTCATAAAAAAGCAAATATATACTGTTAAATTGATTTTATACTATATATGTCAGCTATTGACATATATAGTAATTAGGTGTAATATAATAATCTGCTTAAGCAAGTGCACTAGTTATAGATAAATTTTAAAAAAGGGGCGCTCAGCTCCTTTTGTGTTTATATAGACTAATAAACTTGTTCCACGTGGAACATTTTTGTAGGGGCAACTTTACAGTCGGCTGTATTATAAATCTGTCTCCCTTTGCCTGCCTGCGGTAGGCAGGGAGGGAGTACCCCCAGGGGGAGGGTGGATTATACGCAAAATCTAGCTATAACACCTATATTAGAATAGACTTCCAATTATACTTTATCCACCCCCGCCTTTCAGTTTTTTTTCAAAGGGGGACAAAAAATATTCCCATTTAAGCTAGCGATCTTGCAGTAGACTACAATATTCGTATTCCAAAACCAAAACAGATTGTATGAAAAAGAAAAAGCCCTCCGAAAGGATCGGGGGCTGGGGTTTGAGAAACAATGAATTCACGTCTCATCATTAGGTTTGGTGGGGGCTGAGGGAGGGTGCGGGCTGTTATGGCCGAAGATGGCGCCGAGGAGATCGTCAATTTCTTCGCCGGACATTCTTTTGGCGTCAAAGAAGGTCACACAGGTCCCAGCTTCATCTTGAAAGGTGTCGGGGGGGGTAGATTGTGTCATGTGAAACACTATCTGAACTTCACTAATATATCAAAAGAACTTTCTTTTGTCTACCATGTATCTCGTCTTATTCAGCATTCCACCCCGTCAGACAAGACCTGCCACCCCTCCAAAAGGGGACAAAAAACCCCCGAACAAGTCGGGGGCTGGGATTGGTACCGGTTAACTCTCCTCATTAGGGTTGGGGTCGGTCAAAGGAACTCCGATACGGAGTACTATTATTGGGATTGGGGTTATAAGTAAGAATAGCTCCAAAATTTCTTGGGGGTCGGTGTACAGGAGTTTCACCTTAGATACCTCACAAGGTTTTGCTTGGGGTTTTAGGCTAAAGAGTTTCACATACACCGTTCTCCCTGGTTTAGGAGGATTAAGGGAGGTGTCGGGAGAGAGGTCGGGACTAGACATAAAAAAGTCCTGGGGGGGAACAAATAAAACATACCATATGTTTTATTGATTGTCTATGGTATATCTCATCTTATTCAGCTCTCCACCCCGCCTAAAAAGTATAGGAGAGACTTAAAGCCCTCAAGAGAGGAATTTTAATACAAATCCATATTCCCTTTCGACAAAAGACTCAAAATATTCTATACTAAATCTAAATTTATAATCGTAAATCTATGAAATATTTTCACAAAATCATTATTTGGCTAACATATATAAGCCCTATTGTATTCATCCCTTTAGCTATACTTACTCCTGCGTTAAGATCAGATTATGGGAAAAAGTTTGGGACTATAGCTTTATTATTATTCGTCACCACCCTTATTCCTGGTATTATTCAGCGCTTTGGCCTGTCAAAACAATTCAGTCTTATTATTAAATTAATACTACCAGTTCGAAGACAGTTTGGTATTTTAATGTTTGTCGCAGCTTTTACCCATTATCTGGCGATGAAAGTAATCCCAGTAATTCAATTCAAATCACCTCCATCTTTGCCAATTTATCAGGCCTTTGGACTAGTGGCTCTGATATTCTCTTTTGCACTATTTATAACATCTAATTCTTGGGCTACTCGCAAGCTCAAGTCAAACTGGAAAAGACTACATCGACTAACTTATATAATTGGTTGGCTAATTTTTGGGCATATTTTATTAGGTGGACTCAGATCAGAAAGTGAAATATCCCTACAAGCTATTGTAATTGGTGTAGTAATGGTATTAGAAGTTGCCTCTCTTATCAAGGCTAGGGTGAATGTGTTGGCGTAACAATTACCCCAAATGAGCATGGTCATTCCAAGTGACTATTTTCCAATCCTTTTTTATTTCGTCAAATTGCATCCATACAATACCCGTATTACTCATTACAAAGTTATCTGTGATAATTTTTGCCTCTTTTGGTGTAACATTAGAATCAAATAGTCTATACCAGATAAGACAATGCAGAAAATTTTTATGGGTTACAATAATAATATTGTCTTCCTTCCTAGACTCGATAAATTCAAATGCTTTTTGAGCTCTTTGTTTTAAATCCTCAAAATTTTCTTCATCAGAATGTCTATAACCTGATATTTCCCAATTATCTGCAATTGCTTTATCTATAGCTTTTAATTCTTCCAGCTCTTTACTCTTTTCTTCTTGAATAGATGGTCTTTTTCTTTCTCTAAATAACTGGCTTTCTATAATATCTTTACCCTTCACTTCTGAGATATATTGAGCGGTTTGTTTAGCTCGGATATAATCACTGCTGATAATGATCTCAATTTCAATATTATCAAATCTTTCCGCAATTAATTTAGCTTGTAAATGTCCTTTTTCAGACAAAGAAGTCTCAGATGACTGATAAAGCCTTACTTGATTTCCTTCTGACTCACCGTGCCTTACAAAGTATATATTTTTCATATGTGGACCTGACTGGGATCGAACCAGCCACCTCCTCGGTGCAAGCGAGGCGCTCTACCAAATGAGCTACAGGCCCTTATATAATTACAGACTAGAGTATATCAGATTGTCATTATCTATGCAAGAGATAGGGATTAAGTTAGTTTCTCATGAGTAAAATCCAATAAATCAAAGTTATTTTCTTGAATATATTCTGGTGTCACTGTATACAATACTGGTGCGAAATTTGTCGTAACATATTCTGTAGACTGTATTTCACCATTTATTCTACACTCCTTCAAAATTTCATTATATCGAAAATATATATCACCTCTTTTTACAAAACAATGATTTTTTTCGATAATATGGTATTTTTCTGGGATTCTTTTTGTTGTTAAAACCTGCCCCTTAAGATGAGTGTCTGTAAGCCATATTTTTAATTGAAGAGGTTGATTTGATGTGTTTTCTAACTTAAGATCAATAAAATTATATAATATCGTTGCACCGCCACCAAAAGGTAGTGTTCTACCGGAATCAGGGAAAACGTCCATGGAATGATGATATCTCTCTATAGTTTTCATTGATGTATGTAAAAATATCCAGTATAAAAAATTAGAGAGTTGACATAACCCTCCACCTAAACCTGGAATAACCGCCCCGTTTGCAAGTAACATTCCATCCACATATCCTTTGTCATAGGTAGGTTTACCAATCAATTTCCATAAGGAGAATATTTTTCCAGGTTCAATAACTACTCCATCTAAATGCTTAATTGCTTGTCTTAAATTAGTAATTTTTTGTTCCTGTAACTCAATATCACTGTCTCCTAATTTTCTTCTTAAAACAGATTGATGTCGAGCTACTATCATAGGGAAGTATTCTGTTGACTGATAGCATCGTATTTTAGGGTCCAAAATATTAGATACAGTACGAGATGTATGTCTCACAAATAAAATTGGCTTTTGAATAAAAGGATATTGTTTTGATAATGCAGTTCTCTTTGGCGACTCATATTCTGTTAATAATTTTTGTACCTTACTCCACAGATATCCTTGCTCCTTCATATAATGAATATAATTTATACTATTATATTATATTATACATCACAAGTATACTTATCCCCATTATTCATGCTCTGCCTCATCGGCATCGGCTTTAGTTAAATGCACAGTTCCAAAAGGATGTTCAGGCTCAGCATAGATAGAATATAATTGTAAAGGCTCAGTACCGGTATTGACTATATTATGAAATATCTCCGCAGGGACATGAACTGAATACCCATCTTCTATATCAGCAACAAAAGTTAATTCGTCCGATTTTTGCCCCATATACACCTTTCCTTGTCCTTGATCTACTCTTATAAACTGTTCGATATTATGATGCTCCTCAAGGCCAATTTCTCCACCTACAGGAATAGACATAACCGTTACTTGCATATTATACCCAGTCCAGATAGTCTGGCGATAGGCTTGATTCTCGATTACCAACTCCTCTAGATTAAATACAGCTGGTTGTTTACCCTTGTCTTCAATCATTTTCATAGCAGTAATGATTAATATTACATTTATATCATACACCTTGAGTGGTTGTTTTGTCTATTGTGGTAAGTAATCCTTATTGACATTTTAATTATGCTTTGGCATACTATTAATATCCACTCGCACCTTAAATTATGATCACTGATGAAGATGTCAGAAATTTATTTAAAAGATGTTATAGAATCGAAATGGAGCCTAGAAAAGTTGAATATTTATCAAACAACAAATATAGAAAAGCATATGATCATTGGTACTTTAACGTCTATCTACCCAGTATGGGATGAATATCCCAATGCAATTTCCTCTTTATACCAGCCCAACAGCTGGTTTTTATTTATATTACTATAATTTTATAAGATAAACGAACCTAGACTACATTTTTTAATAAACCATAAATGTCACTTACATTTCGTAGAGAGAGGGGGATTTTAAAGCACCGACCCCTTCCCATCGGCCAAACCTCTTATGCCAATAAAAAAAACGGGATAAAACCCGTTTTCTTCTTGGCGGGGACGGCCGGGCTCGAACCGGTGACCTTCTGCGTGACAGGCAGACGCTCTAACCAACTGAGCTACGCCCCCATAATCGTTGTATTATATCAGTAATCTGATACTTCTGCAAGAGCAATACTATGGGGTGGCCAACGGGAATTGAACCCGTAATGTCGGAACCACAACCCGAAGTTTTACCATTAAACTATGGCCACCACACAATATTCCTCTTCTCAAAGCAAGTACAACAATGTTTATTTTATCAAAAAATGATGTAAATTGCAAATGCTACATTGAATTACAAGATATGACTTGTGAGCTTATAAAACCCCAATCAATAAAAATAAGTGCAAGATTATAGATTAAAGTAAGATATTATCTAATTTTACTGTTTGTAGTAATAGTATTTATAACTTCTTCCTTGCTATTAGTCATTGTAAATAAACATAAATCTTTATTTCCAATAGTTTTTTCTTCCTCATCTAAAACCTCTCTCATATACTTTACTAGGGGGTTCCAAAATTCATCATCATACAAGATTAATGAGATTGGGTCTGCTTTATGAGTTTGTACCAAGGTTAAAACTTCAAATAATTGATGCAAAGTTCCTAATCCTCCAGGACAAAATAGATATTGATTGGTGGGGCCTGTGAGTATGAATTGACGAGTAAATGGAAACTTAAAGTGAATAGAATCACTTACATATTGATTCATTGTCTTTCCAGCCTGATTGAGTAAAGTGGCGTAGGCGGGTTTCCCAGCTTCAGCTGAGGCTTTATTGGCGGCCTCAGCAATTCCAAATCCACCCCCAGTCAAAATACTAAAGTCTTGCTTAATTGCCTCTTTTGCAATTTCATACACATCCTGATAATAATGACTGTCTCGTGAAACTTTATTACTTCCTAAAATTGTTACATTTTTAGACAAAGACTGCAAAAAGTCTAACCCTTCCACTAGTTCTGCCATAATTCTAAAAATTCGCCAATTAACACTAGATATGTTATTAGTATTGGAAATATTATCCAAAAAATTAGGATGATCTTCAGTTTTTTTAATGATATCATAGGCTTCTTCGGCGGTCTCTACTATATGTATCATTTCTAAATCTTCAGTTTTAATAGCTCCTAGAATTTGATGACAGGTGTCTTTCAAAAAACTCACCAAGGGTGTCCAAAACTCAACGCCAACTAAAATTACTGGGACTTTTTGAGTAAAACCTAAGGCCATCTCATTCAAAACTTGAAATAATTCATCCAATGTACCATAACCTCCATGAAAATAAACAAAAGCTTGTGATGGGGTTGTCAACATTACTTTGCGAGTAAAAAAATAACTAAAGTCAACTGAATCAGTTACATAGGGGTTAATTCTCTGCTCCATTGGCAACTCAATTCCAAGCCCAATAGAAGTTCCTTTGACTTGGAATGCTCCACGGTTGGCAGCCTCCATAATCCCAGGGCCTCCGCCAGTAATAACAGTGAAATTGTTTAGTCCCAAAATCTCACCTAATTTACGAGCTTTTATATAATTCTCATCATCATCATGAGTACGGGCTGAGCCAAATATAGTGACTTCGTTTTTATATTTTGACATCAAATCATATCCTTCCACAAATTCTGCCATTACTTTGAATAGCTTCCAAGAATCACTCTGAGCTAAAGTATAAGGAGTTTTAGCAATATCTTGAATTGTCTTTAGTTTTTCCGTATATGCCATAATTTTGTTCTATTGATTTACAATTTTATTGGTAAAAATATAAATATTTACCCGACCCCTTCCCGGTTCAATCCTTTCAAGTATTTACTTCTATTTTCTAATTCGATTTCTGATTTTCTAGCACTTCCTAGGGGTGTCTCCGATTGGGATCGAACCAATAACCTACAGCTTAGAAGGCTGTTGCTCTATCCAATTGAGCTACAGAGACTATAACATTCAAGATTATAGCAAATTTTATACATTTTGGCAAGAAAAAAGCCCCAATTGCGTTAGGGGCTTGTGGGATTAAGCTTGTGGGATTAAGATAGAGTAGAAAGAACGGTTGGTGTATTCAGGTCTAATAAATCAGCTATATCGGCAAGATCTGCCGAATATCTCTTTAGTATTGGAGGAATCCATATAAGACTATTCTCCGAACAAAAGGAAAGAAACCTTGATTGGTCGTCGCAATTATTTCCTACACAGGAATTTAGAAAATAATTACATATTGGATTTTCTACTAACACATTCTCTCCATAACGAGAGGCAATACAAGCCTCAAAATAAATATAATCTAATCCGGATGGTATTATGAAACAATGTATTTGGTGGTCTTCTTCTGTGACTAATCTGTACAATCGAGCATAATCTCTGCTTATATAAAAGGGACTCTGAATTAAGTTGTTTGACATTGACTTTTCCTCGGAGTTTTTACGAAAACACTGTACCACATTTTCCCTATTTTGTCAACAACTTGTATAAGATGAGGAGATCGTAGACATAGAGTCAAGGAATTGGAGAGGAGTAAGATAGTTAAGAGAAGTATGAGGACGAACAGATAAATATTCAATAAGCCATGAAGAAAGTATTCTATAAAATGTTATAATTAAAACCTTACCATTCCGGGTCATAATCAGTATAGGTGAGTGACAATTGCTCCAAAAGATGATCTGGAATCTCAGTAATAAAGCGTGAAGAAGGATTAGATTGAATTTGCCCAAATATACGCCTAAGCTGAGTATATGTCATATACAGTTTGTCCTTAGCTCGGGTAATACCAACATAACACAGTCGGCGTTCTTCCTCTAATTCTTTATGAGAGATAAGACTTCGAGAATGGGGGAGTATACCTTCTTCCATACCAATCATAAATACCACCGGGAATTCAAGTCCCTTAGCTGCATGATATGTCATCAGAGTTACTGCCTGCGAAGCCTGCATTCCATCAATATCAGATAATAAGGCGGTTTCTTGCAAGAATTCATATAAAGCCTCCTCCACAGGGAGATTATCAAATTTCTGCGTTACGGTGAATAATTCTTCAATATATTCCATTCTAGCTTCATTTTCTTTGCTTTTTTCCCAGTGGCTGGTATATTGGGTTATTTTCAGAATATCTGCCACCAGCTGAGATAAGGTATACTTATCTCTCTCAAAAGCTCCCTTAAGCTCAAAAATTTGCTCACAGAAGACCATTATTCCTTTTCGAGCTCCTCCAGTAATCTTGAGAGAATATTTATCTGTATGAGTCAATAATTCAAGTAAATCAATATTTTGCTCATTTTCATTACTCACTGAATAAGCCTCAAGGATTTTATCTATACTAGCCTTACCGACTGATCGCTTTGGCACATTGATAATACGCCGAAAAGAAGCCGTGTCATTAGTATTATATAAGAATTTGAGATAAGCCAAGAGATCTTTGATTTCGGCTCTCTCATAGAATTTGGTACCCCCTACAATTTGATAGGGGATTCTCAGCTGCAAAAAGGCTTCTTCCAAGGCTCTAGACTGAGCATTGGTACGATACAAACAAGCAAATCCTGACAAAGTATATTTACCTCTACTCACCAAGTCTTTTATGGTGCGAGCCACAAATAAACTTTCTTGGTATTCGTTTTCTGCCTCTACCAAATGAATTAATTCTCCTGATTCTTTATCTGTCCAGAGATTTTTATCCTTTTTTTGGGTATTCTTATCAATAACCTGATTGGCAGCATCCAGAATAATTTGGGTAGAGCGATAATTCTGCTCTAATAATACCACCTTGGTATCTTTATAATCTTTTTCAAAATTCAAGATATTCTTAAAATCAGCCCCTCGCCAAGAATAAATTGCCTGAAAATCATCGCCCACTACACAAAGATTTTTGTACTTATGTGCCAATAATTTTACCAATTCATATTGAGCCTGATTCGTATCCTGATACTCATCAATCATAATATAGCGATATCTATCCTGATATCGTGCCAATACATCTGCAAATTCTTTGAATAATATTACCGTATTCATAATAATATCATCAAAATCCATAGCATTGTTCTTGCGTAATTGCTTCTGATATTCCTGATATAATTCAATAGCCAATTCCTCTAGGGGAGTAGTAGGATTATAGTCAGCGAATTGACTGGCAGTAATCAGATTATTCTTGGCCTTAGAGATAATATATTGTATGGAGGCAGGTTTCACCTGATCTTTGGGGATATCTCGTTTTTTGAGCAAATCCTTGATAATATTCTGGCTATCCGTGGTATCATAAATCAAAAACGACTTGTCATATCCCAAAGCCTCAGCCTCACGATGGAGAATATTCAGACAAACGGAGTGAAAAGTTCCTACCATAGGCATAGCCGGTACATTATCCCCAAAAGAGGTCTCAAGCAAATGTTTGATTCGCTCCTTCATCTCTTTGGCCGCCTTATTGGTAAAGGTTACCGCCAATATACTATAAGGGGATATCCCTTTAGCAATCATATAGGCAATACGCTTAGTAAGCGTAGAGGTTTTACCTGAACCCGCTCCAGCCAATACCAAAACAGGGCCTTCTATGGTCTGGGCGGCTTCTAATTGTTTATCATTAAGTCCCTGAAGAATAGGATGAATTTTGTCTTTTGGCATTATATATCAATATTATATTTTCTCTTTTGTACGAATAATTGTGGAGACTCCAAGCAGACTCGCACTGCTGTAGAGGGTTTTGCAGACCCTTGCCTAACTTCTCGGCCATGGAGCCAATTACAGCTTTTAGTATAGCATAGATTCAGTTTTTAGGGAAATGATAGGAGAAAGAAAAAAGCCCACCGTCCGAAGACGGGGGCTTGGGGGAGCTGGCAGTGTAGCGCTAGACTTCTCGAGGCATATCCTTGAGGATAAGCTCGAGAGAAGCCCTCGCTCCTGGGCTCAGAGCTTCCATGCATTCAAGAACTTCTTGGCTCAAGCTCCTCAGAAACGAGATCCCTTCGCGACTCAACTCCTCAGAGAGAGGTTTATTTGGGTCAATCAAATCAATGAGGTTTAAGGCCTCAGTAGCCTCTGGAATCTCAAAATTTTGATCAGCAAAGGCTTCGAGCGCTTGCTCGGCAACCCCTGCATCAAGTGCAGAGTCAAAAGAGTCACCGTGATCATTGTATAGACGAAGAGGATCTTCTCTCACTGAGGGTAAGAAAATTGATTGATCAAAAGAATCAAATTGAGCAAAAACATCAGTTACCTGTGTCATTAGCTTGGGAATGAACTGCAGTAACCATACCACATTTTCCTCATTTTGTCAACCTCAAACAACATATTTATTTCTTACCTAAGATATGCTATAATAACCTGTATATAATACCTATTCTCTATGCCCAAGCTCAAATCATCATCTTATACCTTCTCCCCCCTACAGGAGGGGACTTTACCTTTTGACGCCAATAGCAAGCGCAATGTGACGGATCAATTAGCCTGGGCGAAAAGGGAGGATATACTCGAGACTATTAATGAGAACAAAATCCCAATCTCTCTACTGTTAGTAAATATAGATAGAGATAATAATATTGGCAATATTATCAGATCAGCCAATACCTTTGGGGTAGAGGAGGTGCTGATTTATGGCCGCAAGAAATTTGATCGCCGAACTAGTGTGGGTGCTGAGTTTTTTATGCAATTCAGACATATTCGCTTTATCGAGGAATTAGAACCTCTACGACAAGAATTTGATATTATGCTCGGATTAGAGCAAACTCATGATTCAGTAGAATTACATTCTTATGAGTGGCCTCAAAATGCCAAAATACTGATAGCTATTGGGCATGAAGGAAGTGGCCTCCCATCAGAAGTATTAGATTTATGTGACAATACTCTTGAGATAGAGCAATATGGCACTACAAGATCTCTCAATGTCTCCGTTGCAACAGGTATTGTATTGTATGATTATCGAGTGAAAAACCTTTAGTTATAAAACTTGATACCCACTATTAAAACTGGCGTTTTTATTAATTTGAAATATAATAAAAACCGGCTGTCAGTGGGGCAGTCGGTTTTAGTTGGTGAGTGTAGATACACTCAGGAAGGACGGGGAGGTGGAATACACATTCCAGCCTCTTCGAAGATTCGCTCTTCACGAGCGACCTCGCTCAGGTGCTTATCGCAAGGGTACTGTTGATGTCTTTGTCTTGCATTTCTGAGTCTCTCTTCATGATAAGAGAAATTAATGTGTCCAGGATACAGAGTAATCATAATACCCTCCAAAGAGCAAATTGTAAAAAAACTATACCATAAATCTTAAATTTTAGCAAAAATTATTAGCTTTTTTGGCTTACTCACTCAAATCATCCAACAACTTCTCTAACTCATAAGCCTCGAGAGCCTCGGTATCTATCTCAAATCGGAGTTCCGGGGAGCGTCCTCGGGAAAGTATATCAGAGAGGAAATATTCATATTCTTTATGCGTTTTACGAAGTTTTTGTAATACGGTACCTTGTTTATCATTCGGAAAAACTGTCACCTTGATATCAGCTACTTGCAAATCAGCACTCACAATCACTCTTGATACGGTAACCAGAATTCCAGGATCCACATCTAATTCTCGGAGTAGCAATAGGGATAATTGCTCCTGTATAAGTTGTTGATAACGAATTAAATGTCTATCTGCCATAGATTATTTTTTAATCTGCTCATAGACATAAAGAATATCTCCCGCTACCGGAGTGGTTTTCTTGAAGGAACAAGAGATTACCATTCCACATTCATTACCATCCGCGACATCAGATACATCTTGTTTATCTTGTTGAAGATTAGTTAATTTACCTTGTACAATAACTTTTCCTTCGGAATTCTCAATTTCAATCAGACCATTTCTAACCATTCGCCCTTTTTGAACCAAACCTCCTAAGATCAAGCTCTTCTTATCTTCTTTAAAGACTTTCAACACCTTTAATTCTCCCAAATCGGTTCTGGTCAATTTTGGACCCTCTAATTGAGTGATTTGATCTCGAATTTCATCAATTAATTCATATATCAGTCGATAATATTTGATAGCGACATCTTTTAGGTCAGCCAATTCTTTTATCTTCTTATCCTGTTTAATTCCAAACCCAAGTATTACGGCTTGTTGTACTTTGGCTTGAGCAATATCATTAGCGGTAATATCTCCTACTTCTCGGCCTACAATGGTGATTTTGATATCTAATTGCACAATTTGCCCAAGAGCATATTCTATAGCATCCAGAGACCCGATAGAGTCAGCTTTAATAATAAGATTGAGAGTTTTCTCTTTTTCGAGAAGAGATTGAATAACAGGATTATTGGCTGGAGGTATTTTGGCCGCTTCAATCAAAGCCATAGCATCATTTTCTGAGGCTACTACACGGAATTCATCTCCGGCTGATGCCACATTTTTAAGCCCCAATATTCGAGCTGGCTGTGCGGGCAAAGCTTCTTTTATCATAGCTCCTGAATCATTGGTCATACGGCGAATTTTCCCATAAACAGTATTCCCAACTAATACCACATCTCCTAATTTCAACTTTCCATTTAATACTACAATATCAGATAAAGGTCCTGCCTTAGAGTCAAGGAATGACTCCAAAATAAATCCATCGGTTGCAGACGAGTCATAATTAGCTTTAAGCTCTTCTACCTCAGCTACTAGAGCTATCATTTCGAGAAGTTCTGGAATACCCTCACCACTCACTGAAGATACATTTTGTACAATAGTTTGCCCTCCCCATTCCTCAGGAGTAAGCTCTAATTCGGCCAAGTCAGCTTTTATCTTATCGAGTACCAGATTTGGCTTATCAATTTTGGTAATAGCTACAATAATAGGTAATTGAGTACTTTTAGCAAGCTCAATAGCCTCAAGAGTTTGTGGTTTTACACCCTCATCTCCCGCAATAACAATAATAATAATATCCGCCGTTCTAATTCCACGACTTCGAATAGATTTGAAAGCTTCATGGCCAGGCGTATCAATAAAAGTAATAGTAGCATCTTTATGAGATACCTGATAAGACCCAATATGTTGGGTAATACCCCCAGCTTCACCCGCAGTCACATTAGCCTTACGAATATAATCGAGAAGACTAGTTTTCCCATGATCAATATGTCCCATAATGGTGACAATTGGAGGGCGAGGCTGAATAGTTGAATCTGACATAATATCTAAAGTTTATTGATGAGTGGGGTATTAATAGCCGAGGCTAGCACCGCCGTTTCCTCTTCGCTGAGAGTTTGGGCTGAGCGACCTTTTTCTATAGCCTTAGCATAAGAGCGACCTCCTTGCTCTCGGGTTGCAATATAAGTGAGCAATATACCTGAGTTTTCATTATTCAAGAGGGCAGTAGTAAAACTCGTATCACCACCCATATCCGCAAAGGGATTAAATCGTTTAATCGCAACTTTATGCACAGTATAATTAAGAATTGTACTATGGGATTGTAATTCTGTAAAGATTTTATCAAGTTTTTTATCAATAGTTTGGAATTTTTGGGAATATGATTCCAATAATTGATCCACATTGTCTATAGTCTCAGATTGGAATACTCCCTTAATCTTATTCTGTAAAAATCGAACTCTCCATAAGCTATACCCAGCGGCACCAATAGCAATAAGGCTTAAAATCAACAAAACAATCTCCAAAACCATACTCTTGCTAAATATTACTAATAGCTTTATACTACAACTATTCCAGTTTTTTGACAAGTGTATGACACAATCCCAAATTATATCTCTCTTAAAAGAGTATCAGATAAAGCCACTAGAGTCTTTATCCCAGAATTTTTTTATTGAAAAAGATTTGCTTATCAAAATTATTAATAAAATCAATATAACCCCTGATTCCTCTCTTTTAGAAATTGGTCCAGGGCTTGGCTCACTCACCGAATTACTGATACAGCAAAAAGTTCCCGTCATCGCAGTAGAACTCGATAAAACCTTTGCCTCTATACTCCCTAGTGTACTTGGCAACCCAGATAATCTCACCGTATATCATCAGGATATACTCAAATCCCAAGAGCTAATAGACACTATACAGACACCGTATACCGTAATCGCCAATATTCCCTATCACATAACTGGAGCCATAATCCGATTACTCGTAGATAGAGATAATCCAGCTGAGAGTATTAATCTCCTTATTCAAAAAGAGGTAGCCAATAATCTCTTATCTTATGATAAATCCCTATTCCAACTCAGTGTCAATATATATGCCGATGTCAAACTTTTGTCCCATATAGCAAAAGAGTGCTTTTACCCAAAGCCAAAAGTGGATTCAAGTTTTATACAACTTACTCCACATAATCGCTATGCCGAGTATAATCGAGAAGAGATAATACAACTCGCCAAATTAGCCTTTCAACAAAAGCGCAAAAAAATATCATCCTCCCTCAAACCCAAACTCAATCAATCAATAGGGGAGTATAGTCACAATATTCAAGAACTCCTCTCACTACGCCCAGAGAATCTGACCATAGATAATTGGATAGAGCTATATCAGGGGTTGAAGTAAAAAAAGCCCCCGGGTGAGCGGGGGTGATGGGGATGGATTGCCGGGCTATAGCGCTCGGCGGGACGGTGGGGGGGGGTTAATACCCGAAAGCTGTTAAAGCCCACCTAAAAACTGAGATACGGACGTGGCGGCGGGCTGCTGATTCAGCCTGGAAAGCTCACCATTGAACTTTCTAAGGATGTACCCAACGCCGCCCCAATTATTTTTTGCTAAATTTCCAGGTTTAAATCTCATATATTTTGGCTGCTCATGCTTTTGAGCAGCATCTTGCCATACTGGGCAAAACTGCTCCTCGAAGCTCGTCTCAAATCTTGCGATAAGTTCTTTGATCTCGTCGCTTACTTGGACCATTGAAAACCGCAAAAGCTGCGCTTTTACCCATTTCCAATGATCTAAGCTTTCTTGAGCATAGTACGAATTGTATTTTTCTTGGCGCAGCTCCCAGTGACTGATCAATTTTGGAAGGGGATCCCAAAACTGATCACGAAACTCTTTAATCTCCATTTCATTAAGTGGAACAATCTCCACCATTGACCCTCCTATCCATCGAAGGGTGGTTCCATGATTGCAGCGGCGCTGAACAATCCTGCCTTGACCAGGATTTGGAAGTACAGGAGAGTCTTCCGCTGAGTAAACATGACTATACACCACTTCTTTAATTGGGCACCCCGAAAGGCCGTAACTAAATAATGGTTGATATATTGCCCCATTTCTGTAAAGAGCAATATAGGAATGCCCCTCACCATTGTTGCCGCATTGGACACGGCAGTTTACTTCAATGGCTGTCATGACGGTTGGGTTGATGGGATGGGATGTCATTGAGAAAATGCTCCATAGATTGGATTACGAAAACAAATATATCACATTTTCCTAATTTCGTCAATAGTTTTTGTGATTATTGTATATATTTTATTACAATTATATCTATTTTATAGCTTTATTACTTACTTTTATTAATATTTTTATTTTGTTATATATTTATGTTTTTATTTAGGCTTGTTTAGTTCATAAAGCCAGTGAGGTGGAAGTGTTTTTCCCTCTTTCGTAGTGGAGGGTTTATCCCTCCACTTCCGTAGGGGCGACCCCTCAATCGCCTGTATTATTTTTGTCTCCCTTTGCCTGCCTGCGGTAGACAGGGAGGGAGCACCCGTAGGGGGAGGGTGGATAAAATATATTACTAAATTTTATTCAAAAACCAGAATACAACTTTAATAATTATCCACCTCCGGCCTAAAGGCCACCTCCTCCATTTATCTGCCGTAGGTAGAAGGGAGGACAGTAAAATACTCCACCCCGTCTCCCTACTATGCAAACATAGCAGGAATCCACACCTCAAGAGGGGAATTTAACTGAATCACCTTCTAACCCAAAACACGGGCGACTGCAAGGTCGCCCCTACGAGGATATTTGATAATAATTTTGTAAGAAATGAAAAACCCGTCTGGCGAGAGACGGGTTTAAATGAAATTTTGATTATAGAATATTAGCTAGGCTGGAATTATTTGTATTGCATAGGGTTTTTGATCTCTATAATTTTTTAAAACCTTAATTTTAGGTTTTACTTCTAGACCATTAAGAACTAGTCTAATATGTTGTTTTATTTCTCTCCATAACACCTTATATGAGCCAAAATTAATTATCTTTCCAATCCCTTTTTTAGAAACCTCTAAAATAGAGGTTTCTAAAATCAATTTAAGAACGTGGGTTGCAGTCTGCTTAATCTCAGCCATACAAAACATTAAGTAATGTGGACAAAATAATATATATCATATTTGATTTTAGAGGTCAAGAGTAAATTTCACTTTTACAAAAAATATATTTTATGTTATAATTTTTAATATGGCTAATAAAAAATCAAATATTAAAAATAAGCCGGAGACTAGTACTCAAAAGTACTTATCTATCGACACCATTCAAGACAGTGTAGTGATTCTCAAAGACGGTGGTTTGAGAGCTGTTTTAATGACTTCTTCTGTGAATTTTGACCTTAAGTCTTCAGATGAGCAAGATGCTATTATTTATGCTTATCAAAATTTTATTAATTCACTTGACTTTCCTCTACAAATTCAAATTAGCTCTAGGGTATTAAATATTAATGGATATTTAAAATATTTGTCAGAATTTCAACAAACCCAAAAAAATGAGCTTTTAAGACTTCAGATTGGGGAATATTCTCAATTTGTTAAAGAACTTGTTGATGGATCCAATATAGTAAATAAAACTTTTTATGTAGTCGTACCTTTTGATCCTGTTGAGATTAAAGAGGGTTTATTTGATAAGTTAAGTAGTGCTATTAATCCTAAAATTGCTATTCAATACAAAAAAGAGGACTTTGAAAAATACAAAACTCAGCTTTGGCAAAGAGTTAATGGAGTTATGTATGGACTTAAAAGAGCTGGAATTTATATGACCCCTCTCAATACTCAGGAATTGATTGAATTATATTATTCTTTTTATAACCCCGACTCAAAACCAACAGAATCTCTACATAATTTAGAAGACTTAGATATTGCATAAAATATATGGATAAACAACCTCAAAATAGTCCAGAAATTTCAGAATACCTAAAAGGTCAAAATAGTCTCAGAGATTTATTGGCTCCAGCTAGTATTTTAGTTGACCCTAAATATATACAAATTGGCTCCAAATTTGCTCGCACCATTTTTGTAATGACTTATCCCAGATTTTTGGTTACTGGATGGTTTAGCCCTTTGATTACTCTTGATTATGTTTTGGATATATCTATGTTTATGTACCCAATGGACAGTGGGGTGATTTTGAAAAACCTACGAACTCAAGTAACCAGATTCCAAGCTCAAATTTCCATCGCTCAAGAAAAAGGTTTAATTCGCGACCCCTTAATAGAAACTGCTTATCAGGATGCGGAGAATCTTCGAGATCAATTACAACAGGGTACTGAGAGGTTTTTTCGCTTTGGATTATACATTACAATTTATGCGGATAGTGTGGCACAGTTGGAAAAGAATATCACTCAAATTGATGCGATGTTGCAAACAAAAATGGTATATTCTAAACCCTGTTTATTTCAGACTGAACAAGGGTTTCAGTCCACAGTCCCAATTTTGAAAGATGACCTAGCTATTGCCAATAACCTGAACACTTCCCCCTTATCTACTACTTTTCCATTTATTTCAGCTAGTATTTCCTCTAATAAAGGTGTTTTGTATGGGATCAATAGGCATAATAATAGTCTTATCCTATTTGATAGATTTTCAATGGAAAATGCCAATGAAGTTATTTTTGCTAAATCTGGGGCGGGTAAAAGCTATCTTGCGAAATTAGAAATTCTAAGACATCTTATGTTAGACATTGACGTTTTAGTTATTGACCCAGAAAATGAGTATTCTTATTTGAGCGAGGCAGTTGGTGGAACTTTTATCAAAATTTCCCTTAATTCCAATCAGCATATCAACCCTTTTGACTTGCCGACTCCTCGCGATGATGAAAATCCAGCTGACTTACTAAAATCAAACATTGCTGATTTATTGAGTATGTTGAAACTAATGTTGCAAGGAGGAAATGAAGAAGATAAGTTTCACGCTGAAGAAGAGGCTATTTTAGATAGGGCTTTATATGAAACCTATGCTAGTAAAGATATAACCCTTGAGACAAAAGATTATACTAACAAACAAATTCCAACCCTTTCTGATTTAGAAAATATACTTAATAATATGGAAGGGGGAGAGAGTTTAGCTATTCGTCTTTCTAAATATACTACTGGTAGCTTTAGTGGCTTTGTAAACGAACCTACCAATATTAATTTTGACAATCAATTAGTCATTTTTAATACTAGAGATATGGAGGATGAGCTACAGCCTCTAGCTATGTTTGTAGTTACTCAATACATTTGGAAAGAAATTCGACGAACCTTGAAAAAAAGAATTTTATTTGTAGACGAAGCTTGGGTAATGATGAAAGATCAATCAGTAGCCTCTTTTCTTTTCTCTCTTGCTAAAAGAGCTCGTAAATACTACCTAGGACTAACTACTATCACTCAAGATATTGCAGACTTTTTAGCATCTGAATATGGAAAAGCTATTCTTACCAACTCGTCTATCCAAATTTTACTAAAACAGTCTCCAGCCTCTATAGATATTATTAAAGATACTTTTTATCTAACCGAAGAAGAGAAGTTCTTGTTACTTGAATCTGATGTAGGTGAAGGAATATTCTTTGCTGGACTAAAACATGCTGCAATCAAAGTGGTAGCCTCTTATGGAGAAGATCAGATTATAACTTCAGACCCTGAACAGCTACTTAAAATACAGGCTGCCAAAGCTCAAATTGATGAAGAGGCTGTATCAAATGACATATTTACATTAAATTTATAAACTTATGGCTAAAACAAAATTATTAATTATTATCTTTGCTACTATTATCCCTTTAGGTATTATTGGTTTTTTGATTATTCAGTACACAAACAAGCCTGTTGAGAAAACCGATGCTTCTAGTCAAAAAGAATCTGAAAATAAAAACTCAGCTATAAGTGCTATTAAATTAGTAGATGATTCCGTAATTAATGCAACTATAGATGATAAAAATAACATTAAATATTATTCGCTAGATAAGGGACAAACTTTTCGTACTCCAGCTAGCGGAGGAGATGCCACTCTTATAGATGAAACTGTATTAAACGGATTAACTTCTGTAGAGTGGGCAAAGTCAGCTCCTTATGTATTAACCAAAATTCAAAATAGAGTTTATAGCTATAACTATACTGAGAATAAGTCCTATAGTTTCCCAATAGATGTAACCTCTGCACAATTTTTATCAGATAATAGAGTCTTCTATACATTCCAAAATAAAGATGGAATAGTTGACTTATCTGTCAGTCAAGCCGATGGATCTAATTGGAAAAAAATTATAACTCTTACTTCTAACGCTGTATTTTTGAAGAATATACCTTTCAAAAATAGTATTAGTCAAACTTTAATGCCTAGTAGCTACAGAGCTTCTGCTCTTAGAATTATCAACATTGATACAGGAGAAGCTACTTCAGTATTGGATGAGAAAAATGGATTAAACATATCTTGGGCTCCAAATGGAGATATAGGAATTATATCCTATACTACAGAAAGAGGTGGAGGAGTATTAGCTTTATCTATTGTAGATAAAAAAGGATTTGAAATAGCAAAAGTTCCAGATGTGGGGACTATTGCTGAGAAAATAGTATGGAGTCAGGACAGTAAAACTGCTTACTTTACCAAACCAGAAGTTGCTAATACTAAAATTTTACCAGATGATTATTATACTTCTAGCTTAGGAGATTTCAATGAGAGTTTATATAAAATAGATATAGCCACCGCTACAGCTACCCAATTATCCAGTAATATAGGAGATGTAGATTCTAGAGATTTGTTCCTCAATGCCGCTGGAACAGAATTATTCTTTACCAATCGCAAAGATAATAATTTGTATAAAGTACCTTTGAAATAGCGAGGAACAGTTTTTTGTCCTCCCTTCTACCTACGGTAGACGAGTGGGGGAGCTTTAAGTCCCTCCCATACTTTAGTTTGGGAGGGGGTGTCACGAAGTGACGGAGGAGGACTGTCCTAAACTTGCGTGGTAGATCTATTTGTTATTCCTCCAGGAGCGACCTTTTTTTCTTTAATTTTGTCCCCCTTAGGAGGGGGAAGCCTGAAAGGTGGGGGTGGATTGTGTTTTATATTATAATTATAGTTTCAATTTTAGAGTATCAATTCAACAACTATCCACTTCCGGCACTTCGTTCCACCTCCTCCATTTATCTGCCGTAGGTAGAAAGGAGGACAGCTTGTTTGAATTTCCGTAACTGAGGCTTTAAGTCCCTCCTATATTTATTTAGGAGGGGGTTTTACCCCTTCATAACCTGAATAAGATGAGATATATTGTCTATTACTATTGACATTTTGTGATTTTTGTAATATAGTCTTTTTCGTCCACTGATTAAAGTCGTTATGGCTATCAGAACCTTCGTCAAAAATCTTTTTGCCAAAATTACTGGCAAAGAGAGAAGGGAAAAAGAAGTAGTGATGATCCGCTTCCGGAACTACCAAAGTAGTGCCAGGATGTTGGCAATTGCCCTAGAAAGAGGTATGGAATTTGTTCCAAATTTTCTAGAAAATACTACTTATATCGAGTATTTAACTTTGACTTTTAAAGACAACAACAATACTCTCAGTATCTTTCTCCTACCTGAATTAAGAAAATTTGGTTTTGAGAACCAAGCTGAGGCATTAGAGGCTGTGAACAATTCGTCTCAGGTATTGTGTGTATTTTGTAAAGATGAATCCCGGATGAGAGAATATATCAAACTATTATGGAGTCTTTTCCACACCCCAGATCCTGAATAAGCCATAGCTCAAACTCCAAAGTCGTAGCATTACTACGGCTTTTTCCTTTTCCCCACAACTCCATACAAAATCACGAGGAATAATAGCGATAAATCATTTTTCCAAAAAGGCGTATCGAGTAGTCCATATAAATATATAGACAAAAGGCTGAGGCTTAACCAATACAAATCCCATTTACCATCCCTAATTGCTCCAATAAGTCGAGATATAGTCAGTCTCAATATCTGAGTAAGCCATATAATACCTCCAATACCAAGATGTAACCAAAAGGCAAAATAGAGATTATGAGGTTCTGGCACTAACCATTCATAAGGGGGGAAGTATTTCTGAGGAATGGTCTCGGTGTATACTCGCTGAAAATCAGCAAGACCAATGCCAAGAATAGGGGACTTGGCTATCATAGTAGTAGCTGTATCCCAAATTTGTACTCTAGCAGTAATAGAATTCCTATTATCCATATCGAGTAGGCTCTGGAATTTAGGAGTATTGAATTGCCAGACTCCAAATATTGCAATAAAAGCTATAATCACTCCCAGAATAGGCAGAGAGTATTTTCTAACAATAGGATTAGTAATCAAATTCTGCTGATTATGTTTACTAATATAAATTCTAGTCGATATCCATATTACCAATAACCCTATAAGGGCAAAAATGCCTGCATAGGATTGAGTTGATATAATGCCTGTTAATAACACACTGACCACAAACCACCTTAGCTCTATTGGGATATTTACTCTTGATAAACTTAAGACAAAAATTGGCACCAAATACATCGCAATATAATTAGCAAAACCTCCCTGAGAGACTGCCTTGTCTAAGCCCAAAGCATATAAAGCAGTAGGCCTAAACCCGCTATCCAAACCTAATACCACTACCTGAGCAATGGTAATAATAGACACTCCGACTCCACTACCAATAATTCCTCTTATTAGTGATAGATAATATTTTGATTTAATTTTAGACAATATACATATCAGCAGAATTGGCAGTACAAAATAAGCCTTCCAAATTCCTAGACTTGATCGTAATTCCTCACTCACCAAAACTCCTAGGCTAGCCAGTACTAGTAAACTTCCAAAAACTAAACTCTTTCTATGCCAACAATTATCTGGTTTGAATAGGCTTTTATAATCCCTAAATTTGAATAAAAAGATTATAAATATAAACACAATAGCAATTTCCAAAATATTAGTCGGGATACCAAAAATTTTAAATCTAATTACATATAAAGGTATAATCAAGCCTAATCCAAAAAACAGTCTACTCATAATAAGAAAAATAAAATAAATATAAGAATATGCGGAAAGAAAATACTATTCACAAACATCGAATGCACCAGAATCAAAGCCCAACCAGCAATAATAGCCACTCCCCAAACTCGCTCCAGACCTGATTTAGACAACTTTTGCCAAGATTTAATGATAGAATTAAAAATAATTATTATAAATATCCCAAGTCCAATAATCCCACCTGTCAACCAAAGAGTGAGTAAACTACTGTCCCTTCCAGAAGCTGAATTTAATTCTGAAGGTACAATTGTCTGATATTTAATCGTATTATATCCAATACCCCAAATTGGATTTTTATCTATATCATCCAAAGTCTCCCGCCAAGACTGAATTCTAAGAGAAGCTGTCACATCTACCTGAATTGCGCCCTGAATACGAGTTTGTAATCTAGGATTAGAGATAACAATAATAGACAAAATTATAAGCACCAACACAAAAGTTCTTCTTGAAATCAAAATCGTAACAATAGTCACACCGATTAAAAAAGCTAGTAGAGCACTCCTAGAATAAGTTAGTATCAAAGCTCCTAACACTACTCCTAACCCAATTATCCAAGCAGATAATAAAATTATGTTTTGCTTTTGCCAAGATTTATTTTCTTTCAAAAAAACTAAAACTCGACTCAAAATAATAACTGATGCAAGTCCCAAAAATCCTCCTAAGAAATTTGGGTCATACCAAGTAGACAGTAATCTGCCTTGATGCGGATCCCAACCATATTGAGCCATAAAAGAGAAGTCTGGAAATAAAACTAATTGAGCAAATCCAAGTATAGATAATATGACACTAGATACAAAAACCATATACCATAGCTGATTGTCAACTCGCTCTGGATTTTGAGATCTATAATCTATCAAAGGAAGCAATAGAGACATATAAGACGCCAGTCTCACCCAGTAAAGAATAGCTCCAATCTCACCACCGACCGCTGGTATAAAGTTAAGATTAATCAAAAGATTGCCCAAAAGATAAAACAACCAAACTACTACTAATAAAATAGACTTAGAAAAAGGGAGTGGTCTTTTTTTATCTCTAGTCAAAAGCCAATATCCCAAATAAAAAGGAATTAGTAAATCCGTCAAAACCCCCAAATTCCCAATACGAGTAATTTGCCCAGTGATAACACTAATAATCAAAACCCAATATCCAAGCATATCAAATGAAAATTTATATCATTATTATACTCTTTTCTAAATAAATAATCTATATTATAATAAAAAGGTATCAATAAATAATAATTATATGCCTAAAATGATGCCCAAAATCTTCACTTTCATCATTGCAGGAATTGGAGTTTTTCTAGTACTATCAATTGTTGGAGGTGTTATTGTATTCAATACTTTTATTAAACCAAATCTAGCTACCGTGACACAACCAGTGGCCGAAATCTCCCAGCCAATCGTAGCTGAAGGTGAGAAAATTGTACAGGAAGGAATAGAACAAGGACAACAAGAAGCTGGTAACATAGTCTCGGAGATTATCCAAGCCAATATTGACGCCTTAAGAGAACAAATTATCTCAACTTTCACCATAGGAGGAGAAGGAGAAAGTTCCGAGCAGGAGTAGAAGTTTCACTTGTCTTCTGTCTTCGTAGGGCTTTTGTACCTCCTATTAGCTCTGTCAAGAGATATTAGGAGGGGGCTACATTTCAGTAGCCTGTCCACACCCGTCGACTTCGTCGACACCCTCGCCGGCAAGGGACAGTTTTATTATACTCTCCTTTTATCGACCGTAGGGGAGGGGGACGGGAAAGTGGTCGGGAAAACGGTAGGTTTCACAGGAACAAATCCCATTTGCGACGGCGGAGGAGGGCTTTCGGGCGACTTTAAGTTCACCCCTACACAAATCTAATTTTGTCTACGATGTTTCTCATCTAATACAAAATATTTATTTATAATGTATTATTTAAGATATAAAAATATGAGTTTTGAAAGTTTTAGACCAGCACCTGAAGGAGAAGAAACAATAGATCCTAATCAATTACCTCTAGAAGCTAGAGATTTAGCCAAAAGTTTAGGTGCTACCGAAAAAGAGTTAGAAGTTATATCAAATAAACCTGTAGAGGAATTAAGAGAAGAAGCTGAAGTGCCATATCAAGACTAGAATTACAAGAATTAAGCAGAAGAGCTCAAGAACTCTTAATCCAGTTAGGAGAAACCGAAGCTGACATTGCAAATGCAAAATTATCTTTACAAGAAATCTCTGATAAATTAGCTCGTTTATTAGCTGATTTGGGTGGAGAATCAGAGGGTACAGATACTCTGTAAAAGGTATATCCCTACAATTGGATAGAGAGTTACAAAATCTAAAATAATGCTTCTCTATAATAACAAATGAAAAAGTCCCTCTCAAAGAGGGACTTTTGGGTAGAATTAGTTGTGCTCGAAATTTTGATCTAACGCCCACTTTATACCAGCTCTAATTGGAACCTCTCCTGGGGCGATGATAGCTGGAATTATTATACACTTGAAGGATTGGATAACCATGTTATCCCCACAATAGCCGCCATTCTCTTTCTGGACTCTTGCAATATTGCCGAATACCATCCCTAAGAGTACTAAAAATACGAATATACAACTAAGCCCGCCAATAAGCCCGCCAATCGCATCCGATAACTTTATAATCCTATTAGTACGTCTATACTCTCTGGATTTTAGATCTATAGTCTGGAGAAGCATAAGCTTCATAGCAAATAAAGACGGGTTTTTTTCTAACAGTTTTAAACCATGCGGACCATCTAGATATTGGTGTAGATAGAAGTTCTCTTCCCTTACAAACGCATCCTCATCACTAGTATGAGTAGGTGAGCATCGGTGGGATTTAGCTGGGATATCGTCAGTAAAATTGGGAGGTAGATTGCCGTTAGACTGTGCCATTTTTTAAAGGATCAATGAAATGAGCGGAATTGCTCATCACGCAAAGACTATAGCATATTTTATCAATTTTGTCAATAGTAATTATCTTATTTTTATAGCTTATTATATATCATTTACTTTTCCCCTATCTGTATCTGCTAGAATAGCAATCACATCAATAATAGAAAAATACCATTTTTCTTGATCCCCATCCCAAATACTACGAACCTG
>Ga0207935_1000062_pt1 | contig 30227 bp, 25 predicted proteins | sample LakMenEpi30Aug10_FD_150746 | JGI IMG/M metagenome (GOLD analysis project Ga0207935, IMG submission 150746) | Freshwater microbial communities from Lake Mendota, WI - 30AUG2010 deep hole epilimnion (SPAdes) | ecosystem: Environmental > Aquatic > Freshwater > Lake > Epilimnion/Euphotic zone ...
AAGTTGTAATAAATCTTGCGCAATGGAGATGTGAAAGCCCATCCGTAAGCCTTGGTCATAAAGATGCCATCAAGGGCGTCCATCATTGACATACCTGCTGCAAAGATAAATGGCAGAGCAATAATTGCAAGCGGGGGAAGAACACCTCCGACTGTACCAATCGCAGCTGTCGCTGATAATCCAAGAATTGCAACTTCGGTTGCTGTATCAAATCCAAGTCCAAAGAGAACTCCGACTGGATAAATTTGGCGAGAATGATCAAAACCTTTCTTGAATCGACCTCGGAAAATTCGGCGCATCAATCCGCGGTCATTGAGCAATTCTTCAAGATGTTGATGAGAAAATTTCCCGGTTTTAGCCTTTTTCCAAACGTTAACAATGCCAACCAAGATCACCAAGTTGAGAATTCCGATGAGATACAAAAAGATTCCAGATACTGAAGTTCCGATGATGCCGCCTGTTTCAGCGAAATCATCTTGGAAGGCAACAGCTTTCTGGGCTGCAAAGGCAACTCCCACAGATAATGCCAACACGACTGTCGAGTGACCAAGTGAGAAGAAGAGTCCTACGCCAAGAGGTTTCTTACCCTTCGCCAACATAAGTCGTGTGGTGTCATCAATAGCTGCGATGTGATCTGCGTCGAAGGCATGTCGTAAGCCAAATGAGTATGCCAGCGCGCCAGCGCCGGCGTAAACGAGCGCACCTTTCGCGTCAGTGAGGCCGTGATAATCAGGATTGGAGTTGTAATAAAAGAAGAGCCCCCATCCAATGACATGGAGAAGTACGACAGTTCCAAGAATTCCGATGAGGGAAGGAATCTCATCTCGTTCAAAACGAAGATGTTGACGGAGGGATTTCTTTGGCGCTTCTGAAGCAAGAGTCATGGAATAATTCTATTGCAAATCATTTGCATCTGCAGAAAGTTCGCAAAAAGCTCTAATTTTCGTCGCGCCAGGATCTCCATAGACGGGCATATGCGCCATTTGCCGCGATGAGCGCATCATGGGAACCCCACTCAGTAATTCGACCGTCATCGATAACAGCAATCAGATCAGCATCATGAGCGGTCTGTAATCGGTGGGCGATTGCGATCACCGTGCGACCTTCGAGAACTGCGCCCAGCGAGGCTTCAAGATGTTTCGCTGCTTGCTGATCGAGAAGCGAGGTGGCTTCATCAAGAATCAAGGTATGTGGATCGGCCAGAACTAATCGGGAGAGCGCGAGTTGTTGTGCTTGTGCTGGAAGTAATCGATGTCCACCATTGCCAACCACGGTATCAAGGCCAGTCTCAAGTTGCTCCGCCCAAGGTGCTGCATCAACAGCTTTGAGGGCGCGCCAGACTTCCTCATCAGTTGCATCGGGTTTTGCAAGAGTGATGTTCTCTCGCAACGTTCCCACAAAAACATGATGTTCTTGAGTCACTAGTGCAACTTCCTGTCGTGCTTGCTCAACAGGAAGGTATCCGATCTCGGCGCCACCGACGGTGATTCGGCCTTGGTTGGGTGGTTGCACGCCAGCAAGTAAGCGACCAAGAGTTGATTTGCCTGCGCCGGATGGACCGACGATTGCGAGTTTCGTTCCAGGAGTTACCATGAAACTTAAATCCTTCAGAACATCTCTTCCTTCACGATAGCCATAGGTAACTTTCTCTCCTGATATGTCGCGACCTTCGGGCGATGCATGTCGAATTTCGCGTTCATCAACTTCGTGAATTCCCAGCAAACGTGAAAGCGATGCTTTTCCAGTTTGCAATTCATCAATCCACCAGAGCATCGCTTCAATAGGCCCTGCCAACATTTGGGCATATAAAATTCCAGCGGTAATAGTGGCGATTGTTGCTAAACCTCTATCGTAGAAATATGCACCCATTAATAAGGCCGCTGAAACCGGCAAGATGTAGTTGATTTCAACGACAGGGAACCATCGGGTGCGAAGTCTGAGTGTGTAACGCTCCCACTCCACCCATCGACTAATGGCAGCATCGGTGCGGGCGGTGCGTTGTTCCCCAAGTCGGAGCGCATCAATAGTGCGACCTGATTCTGCGCTCTCCACGAGAACTGAATTAACAATGGCGTAGGACGATGATTCAACGCGATAAGCCTGGGGGGAGCGGCGCAAATACCAACGTGTGGCAGCGAAAACTAAGGGAATTCCAATGAATACAGCGCTGAGGAAGAGGGGAGCGGTGAGAGCAATAGCTGTGGAGATACCAAAGATGGAGACCAAGCAGATGGTGATGACGGGGACGGCATCGCGGACTGCCCACGTGATGTGATCAATATCGGTCGTGGTTCGAGTGAGAAGTTCTCCTGCACCAGCGCGCTCCACGACATTTGGGGGTAATTCGACAACTCGAGTTACAAATCTCTCACGGAGTGCAGAAAGAACAAACTCTCCGAGAATTGATGCGCGTACCTTGGTGAAATAAACAAAGATTGATTGCAGAATCAATGCGCCAATAACAATGTAGACAGTTCGATTGACATCAACTGACTCGGGGCTGCGCTTCAGAGTATCGAGGAGATTTCCAAAAGCGCGTGGCGGGATGAGTGCAGCGGCTGTAGTGAAGAGTTGAAAGAGCGCAACAAGAAGGAAGCCTCGTTTATGGCTCCACAACAACGACCACATCTCTTTGTTGACAGTAGCTTCGCTGGCGATAGGAAGGCGGTTGGCAGATTTACCTAACCCAAAAGACTTATCGAGGCGATTGGTATCGGTCGGAGGCGCTGGATAAGCATTGCTCGGAAGTGCTGATTCGTCGGTGCGCCGTAGCGGCAAGAAGAACTTCATTCGCCACGCACCACCAATTGTCGATAAGAAGCGCTAGTTTTAAGTAATTCAGCGTGTGTTCCAACCGTTGCGACTTTGCCAGAGATGACGAGAGCAACTTCGCTTGTGTGATCAAGAATAAGAGGGCTATTGCTCACAACAACAGTAGTTTTCGCGCCACGAATTGATTTAAGTCGTTGCGCGATACGAACTTCGGTATGAGCATCAACGGCACTTGTTGGATCATCGAAGATAGCGATAGGTGCATCGACAAAGAGGGTGCGGGCAAGAGCGAGTCGTTGACGCTGACCTCCCGAGAGAGTTCGTCCGCGTTCCACGACTTCGGCGCTATAGCCATCTCCATCAAGAGAATCCAAGATATCGCTCGCTGACGCCGCCTCAATGGCATCGGAAATTGTTAGTCGCTCCGAATGATTAACCTTAAATAACGATTCGATCGTGCCCGAGAGAATTGCAGGCTCTTTCTCTTGAGCATAGATATTGGCTCGAATGGATTCCCGATCGATTGTGGAGAGCGCGATGCCATCCACATCTACTTCTGGAGCATCAACATAACCGCCGAGGCGATCAACAATGACATCAGCATCAAGTGAGTTGTCGCAGACCACACCAAGGAAACTTCCTCGTCGGACGGTGAGCCCGGAGATGTTGTCGTGAATCTCGTTGAAGTTATCAGGGAATTGAGCGCTGCCTAGTTTCTGCAACTTCTCGACGCTGAGTAATCTCATAACTCTTCGCGCAGCAACAGTTCCTGAAGTAAGACGCTGTGCAGACTCGGTAAGAATCTGAAGTGGAATCATAAGAAAGGCGCTGTAGCCGTAAAACGCCAAGAGTTCTCCGACACGCAATTCACCACGGCTTACCAGGTTTCCGCCTATCCAGATAACTCCCACCACAAGAGTTCCAGGCAAGATAACTTGTAAACCATCAAGCAAGGCACGCATCCGCGCGGTGCGGACCGCAGCGGCGCGCACTTCCTGAGATGCCTGGCTAAACCTCTTGAGGAATGTTTCTTCGCCGCCGATGCCGCGCAGAATTCGTAAACCTGCAACTGTATCTGCGGCTAGTTCGGAAGACTTTGAGAGTTTTTCACGTTGCACCGACTCTCTATTCTGTAGCGGTTTAATAATGGGACCAATTGCAAGGCCCAGAAGTGGAACGCCAATGACAACAAGGAGTCCAAGAGTTGGCGAGGAAGTAATCAATAAAATTGAAACGAAGACAAAGGAGACGATCGCCCCTGTTAAACGAGGAATAAGATCGTAAACACGGGCCACGCGCTCAACATCGTTTGAGTTAATCGCCGAGACTTCACCCGTTGAAACAAGACGAGGTAGATCTGCGCCTAAGTCGACAGCTTTGCGGGCCACCAATTGCTGTAGCCGAGTTGCAGCAGATATCCAACTTCCGACTGCGCGGCGATGACGGAGAATTCCGGCTGCGGCTTGAATGGTTCCAATCAGAAGCGCCACCCAAACCCATTTTTGTAACTCTTCATTCTTCTGATCTGCGATCGCTTGAATTCCTCGACCTAAAACGCCCGGCATGATTGCAACGCAGAGAAGATTGATAACGCCAAAGAAAACTCCCGTTGCGATGATGCGACGTTGCTTTAGGCCAACCCACAGTAGAAATCTAGGAACGCTCGCAAGATTGGGGGCGCCTGGATCTTCGACAGGAACATGGTCAAATGGCGTGCGGGACATAACCGACTTACCCTACTAGTAGATTGGTTCAGTGCCTGTAATCAGCAAATCTGCCTTAACGTGGATTTCTCTGTGGACCGTGTACGTAATTTGGGGCTCTACCTATTTTGCGATCGCATACGTCATAGAAACGATGCCGCCGCTTCTCAGTATGGGCATTCGCTTCCTTGTTGCAGGAGTTCTTCTCACTCTCATCATTAGTCTCACCCGTGGATTTAGTGAGATGAAAGTTCCTCGAGTTGAAATTGCAACATCATCGATTCTTGGATTTGTACTTCTTGGATTTGGTTTAGGTAACGTCGCAGTTGCCGAGAAACATGTGCCCTCAGGAATCGTTGCTCTCATCATCGCAGCGCTCCCACTATGGATCGGCATCTTTCGCTTTATTTCAGGGGAGCGGCCTTCGAGACGTAGCTGGACTGGTTTGGCTATCGGATTTATTGGCGTAGCTCTCTTGCTCAAACCAGGAAGCGTGCAATCAGTGAGCGGCGAAGGCGCATCCACTGTTGTCTTCTACATGTTCATGGTGTTGATTGGCAATATCGGTTGGGCGTTAGGAACTTTTCTCGCTCCGCGTTTTCAATTACCTAAAAATGCTCTAGTTTTTACCGCATATGAGTTGATGGCTGGAGGCGTCTCACTGACGTTGGCAGGTTTCATCAAAGGCGAAGAATTCTCAGATTTCATTGATGGATCGTCGTGGTCCTGGCTCTGGTTTGTCTATCTCGTTATTTTCGGCTCAATCATCGCGTACAGCGCTTATCTCTGGTTGGTACAGAATGCTCCAGTTTCTCTTACTGCCACCTATGCATATGTAAACCCAGTCATCGCGGTTGCTCTGGGAGCCATATTCCTAGATGAAGTCATCACCGCAAGCTATGCCGTTGGAGGATTAATCATCGTTCTCGGAGTTCTTGTGGTGGTCTCGGCAGAAAGTCGAAAGCCAAAAGAGATTACAGGTCAATAACTTCCGCTTGTAGAGTTTTGCGATCGACGACCAACATTTGGTGATTGTTCATCAAGGTCCAACCTTCTTGATTCCAGCCCGATGATGCGACGGCAATACCATTCTCATCGAGGCGATACCTCAACTCATAATAAATTTCATCAGCCCAGTCGGGCTTGTTGTTCGGATCATGCTCTGAAGTGATTATCAAGTAATCCGAGTTCATAATCATGGAGTTAATAGAGCTATATTTGAAGTTAGCTTTAATGTTCTTTATGCAGGTTTTTACGCCATCAATAAATCCAAGGCGCTCAATTTCAGTGAGGAGATAAAGGAAGAATTGTTCACTGTCAGTCTCGCCTCGTTGTAACTCTGCAAATTTGGGAGCGACGAGAGATTTAACGGCGTCGTAGGGGCTGAGAGCGCCATTGTGAATGAAGGCAATGTCTTGATAAGTAAAAGGATGGGCATTGGCATCAGTCACAGGTAAACCAGGAGAGGCCCAGCGGAAATGAAGCAATCCGCCGTAGGAATTTGCCGATTGAACAGTCTCCTGAAAACTAGAGCTTAGCGCTGCAGTTTCTGCTTTCTTGGTGAGAGTTGCAGTGCCTCCGTTAGAAAGTGCCAGACCCCAGGAATCGTCATGTACTTTAGAAAGCTCAACGAATTCTTGAAAAGCGCTACCCATAAACGACGGCAGAGTAGTTTCAGTACGAGCTGAAAAAGCCATCAATCTGCACATACTTAAATCCTATCGGCTAACCTATGTAAATGCTCCTTACCGTATTAGTTGTCATCGTGGTTCTGGCTTATGTCGTCGAATCTCTTCTCGACAATCTCAATCAAAGTACAGCTCGAAATCCGCTAGACCCAAAAATTGCAGGGCTCTACGACTCTCAAGAGCGGGAGCGGTCAATCGCTTATAGCGCTGAGAACACTCGCTTCGGTTTCTATTCATCAACTTTTTCAACCATCGTGATGATTCTGGCTCTCACCTACGGTTGGTTTGCCGCTATTGATAGTTGGGTTAGGGAAAGGTTCGATAATCAGATCGTTGTCTCTCTTGTCTTTATCGCCTTGCTCAGTGTGATCTCGTGGTGGCTTGATCTTCCATTTCGCCTTTATTCAATCTTTGGAATTGAAGCAAAGTACGGTTTCAACAAGATCACCCCAAAGACTTTCATCAGTGACACTATTAAGGGTTCAATTCTTGTAACTCTCATTGGGGGAGCGCTGCTTACTGCTGTCCTCTGGCTTTACGAGAAATTAGAGAGTTCTTTCTGGATTTTTGCTTGGGCGCTTGTTTCCGGTTTCTCACTGCTGATGTTTATGTTCGGAACCTCATTGATCTTGCCGCTTTTTAACAAGCTTAAACCTGTTGAAGACGGGGAGTTGAAGAAGGAAATTGAGAAGTACTGTGCATCACAAGGCTATTCCTTGGGCCGACTATTTGTGATGGATGGATCCAAGCGTTCCACAAAGGCCAATGCCTTCTTTAGTGGCTTGGGAAAGAGCAAAACCATTGTGCTCTTTGATACTTTGATCGAAAAACTCTCCACAAAAGAGATTGTTGCTGTACTTGCCCACGAGATTGGACATTACAAGCGAAAACACACGCTCTCGATGTTCATCTTCACCAATGTTCAAACTTTCGCCACCTTTGCTCTCTTGGGTTGGCTCCTTGGCTATCCAGAACTTTCCACCGCGTTAGGTGCAGAGGAATCTAGCTTCCACTTATCTGCCCTTGCATTCTTCATTCTCTTCACGCCCCTGAGCATCCTGCTTGGATTAATCAATAACTCCTGGACTCGCCATAATGAATATCAAGCCGATACTTTTGCAAAAGAGACCTACGACGTCGCGCCGATGCGTTCCGCATTGAAAAAGATCTCCACGGATAGCTTGGCGAATCTCTCGCCACATCCGCTGTATGTCGCTTTCAATTACACCCATCCAACGCTCTTGCAACGCCTCAATAATCTCGACTAATAAGAAAGGGGCCCGCTTGCGCGAGCCCCTTCGTGAAGGTATTTCTTAGATGTCGTAGTACAGCTCAAACTCTGCTGGATGTGGACGTAGACGTACGTAATCGATTTCTGATTTACGCTTCCAATCGATCCAAGTTTCGATGAGATCCTTTGTAAAGACTCCGCCTTTAGTTAGGAACTCATGATCATTTTCGAGATTGTCGATGACTGCATCGAGGGATCCTGGAACTTGGGCAATTGCTTTTGCTTCGGCTCCTTCTAATTCATAGAGATCCTTATCGACTGGCTTTGGTGGCTCGATCTTGTTTGTGATGCCATCAAGCCCTGCCATCAAAATTGCAGCGAATGCGAGGTATGGATTCGATGATGGATCTGGGCAACGGAACTCGATGCGCTTTGCCTTCGGGCTCGTACCAGTGATTGGGATACGGATACAGGCAGAACGATTACGAGCTGAGTAAACAAGGTTTACTGGAGCTTCATAACCTGGAACCAAACGCTTATAGGAGTTCACGGTTGGATTAGTGAAAGCAAGGAGAGATGGAGCGTGCTTCAGCAGACCACCGATATACCAACGCGCGGTGTCAGAGAGGTTTGCATATCCATCGCCCCACATCAAAGGCTTGCCATCTTTCCAGAGTGATTGATGGACGTGCATACCTGAGCCGTTATCGCCAAAGAGTGGCTTCGGCATAAATGTGACGGTCTTTCCAGCAGCCCAGGCAGTGTTCTTAATGATGTACTTGAACTTCATCAAATCATCACCGGCATGGAGAATGTCATTGAAGCGGTAGTTAATTTCCATCTGGCCCGCAGTACCAACTTCATGGTGCGCACGTTCTACATCAAGACCAACCTTGGCGAGGTTGATGACCATTTGGTCGCGAAGATCAGCAAATTGATCTGTTGGTGACACTGGGAAGTATCCACCTTTAATGCGAGTGCGATAACCACGGTTAGGAGTTCCATCTGGATCATTATCAATTCCGGTATTCCATGCGCCTTCATATGAATCAACTTCGTAGAAACCAGTATTCATACGGGTCTGGAACTTGACGCGATCAAATACGTAGAACTCGGCTTCTGGAGCAAAGTACGCAGTATCAGCGATTCCTGTTGAACGCATGTAATCAACAGCCTTCGCAACAATCTGTCGTGGATCGCGGCTATACGGTGAATTGTCATCTGGATTTACAACTGAGAAGTGAAGAACAAGAGTCTTCTCTTTGCGGAATGGATCAAGAAATGCGGTCTCGGGTGCGGGAAGCAACTTCATATCTGATTCATGAATTGATTGGAATCCTCGGATTGAGGAACCGTCAAACATCAAGCCTTCTGTAAATACATCTTCGGTAAATTGTGAAGCAGGCACATTGAAGTGATGCTGAATACCGGGGAGATCGATAAATCGCACATCGATAAGTGCGACATTCTCTTTCTTGATGTAGTTAAGAACTTCTGCAGAATTCTTAAACATGGTTCTCCTGTTAGGTGGTTATCGATAGCTCGTCGCTGAGCCGAAACTGATGGGAGAAACCTAGGGCTCGGCAGTGAAAAATCCATAACCACACTGTTACGGCTATGTTTCATGGGGCTGGAAATGAGGCAATGCGCTAGGTTGCCAGCGTGGAAAAAGCAGGTTACGGGCGCCGATTCATCGCACTCTGCATTGATTGGGCAATCGCTACCTTTTCGGCGGCTCTCTTTATCCCATTACAAAGTAGTTCACTCGGACCATCACTAATCCGCCTGGGCGTATTCGTTCTCGAAGTTGCCCTCCTTACCTCGCTGGGCGGCGCCTCTGCGGGACAGAGGATGATGAAGCTTCGCGTCTTGAGTTGGCCCGACTACCTTTTTGTAAAACCAGGTGCGATTTTTATCCGAACTTTTCTTATTGCCCTCGTGATACCCGCGGTTGTGACTGATAAAGATGGACGAGGTCTACATGATCGCATTACAAAAACTGTTGTGATGCGCCTGCCGAAACGAGGTTCGGTTTAACGAGGTTTTGGCATCCTCATATTTTTCGGCATTGGCCCCTTAGGAAGTGCAATATTCATTCCACCAACTGCTTTGAGGCGCGCACGCAATTCTCGGACTTGAACTGTGGAGAGTTTTTTTGGGAACTTCTTCATCTGTCGCTGTAACTTTCGAACCGATACTTGGCCTTCCTCATTTCCTACCAACAATTCATGCACCGGAACTCCAGGTGCAAATCGCTCCATCTTCTTCTTCTCATCATTCAGGAGAGCACGAACCGCGTAGCCACCTTCTGCAACAAGAACAATGCCAGCTTTACCAACTGCGCGATGAATCATGTCTTGAGCCTTGTTAACGCTGACAGCGGGAGTGATTGTCCAACCTTTGCGAATGGACATTAAAACGCTGGCACCCGCACCCGGTTGGCCCTCAATAGATGCATAGGCAGCGCTACTTGCAAGTCTGGTGAAGTAGAAAAATGCTCCAAGGAATGCGAGCGGAAATGTTAAGAAAGCCGCGTAACCAGGTCGACCAAATAGGGCACCAACCGCAATTCCAATCAGCCACAGAGGAATAAAGACTGCGAGGCAGCGGAGCAGAACAAATGAATATTGTTTTGCGGCAAGTTCGTAGGCATCGCGAATAGTCTTAAAGCGCACTTTCTTGGGAGCGTTAGGGTCCTTCTTTTTACGTCCAAACATTCGCCTAGATTTCCTTTCGTTGCGCTTTAGCTGCAGCAATCTCTTGTGGAGTTGGAGCAGTACCACCAAGACGAGCTGGCGCCCATCGTTGACCAATAGGGGAGTCAGGATAATCGTTTTGGACTTGGGCTAATAACTCAGACATGCGAACGTTCAAAAGCTTCATTGATTCATCGATATCGCTATCGGGACTTAGTGAAATTGGCTCACCAATGGATACAAAGATAGGGATGTTCTGACGTGAGAAATTTCTCGGAACTTTCTTAGTCCAGATGCGTTGAGAACCCCAGACAATGGTTGGCAATATAGGGGCGCCCGACTCCATCGCTAAGCGCACAACGCCATTCTTCATCTCTTTCAATTCGAAACTTTGAGAGATTGTGGCTTCGGGAAAGACACCTACGATTTCACCAGCTTTCAATGCGCGTAGCGCAGCGATGAACGAAGGCCCACCATTTTTGCGATCTACAGAGATATGTTTCATCCCGCGCATGAGTGGCCCAGCAATGGGGTTATCAAAAATCTCTTTCTTCGCCATAAATCGCACCAAGCGTCCTGAGGGCAAAACGGCGGTACCTGCTAGTGCAAAATCTAGGTAGCCAACATGGTTCATCGCCAAGATAGCAGAACCCTTCTTCGGTACATGCGCTTCACCATAGAAGGTGAATTGCAGTCCTAGATATTTCCAGAGAGTTTTGACGATGGCGATGATTGGGGGATACACCACATCAGCCATTGCTTACACCCGATCGAGATTCCATTGCTTGTTTATAAAGTCGACCAGCGCGATAGCTGGAGCGAACCAGTGGACCGCTCATCACGCCAAGAAATCCGAGATCTTCAGCTTCTTTGGCCAGCTCTACGAACTCCTGTGGTTTAACCCAACGCTCGACGGGGTGGTGAAGTGCTGAAGGGCGGAGATATTGGGTAATGGTGATGAGATCACAGCCTGCACTTCTCAAATCTTTGAGTGCCTGGGAAATCTCTTCCTTTGTTTCGCCCATGCCAAGAATTAAATTCGATTTAGTGATGAGTCCATACTCGCGCGCTTGAGTAATGACACTAAGGGAACGCTCGTAATTAAATGCAGGACGTATTCTCTTGAAAATTCGAGGAACGGTCTCAAGGTTATGGGCAAAGACTTCAGGGCGGCTATCAAAGACTTGGCGCAATAATGTGGGGTTTCCCGAGAAATCAGGAGCAAGCATTTCAACGCCACAACCAGGAACCATCGCATGAATCTGCTCAATAGTCTCTGCATATAGCCAAGCGCCTTCATCATCGAGGTCATCGCGTGCTACACCGGTGACAGTGGCATAACGAAGTCCCATAGTTTTAACCGACTCTGCGACGCGTCGCGGTTCATCACGATCGAGAGGTTCCGGCTTCCCAGTATCGATATTGCAGAAATCGCAACGACGAGTACATGCTTCACCACCGATAAGAAATGTTGCTTCCTTATCTTCCCAACATTCAAAGATATTTGGACAAGCGGCTTCTTGGCAGACTGTATGTAGCCCTTCACGAGAGACAAGCGAGCGAAGTGCGGTGTATTCGGGTCCCATGTGCGCGCGCGTTTTAATCCACTCGGGTTTGCGCTCGATAGGTACGGCAGCATTACGAGCTTCTATACGAAGTAACTTTCTTCCCTCTGGGGCAATCATGCAGCGCTCACTCTTATGAGAGCTTCGAAGATGTGGCGCTCGAGGATCGGTTCCACTTCTGCAATCTCGATAGAACGTCCAAGTTCGCGCGCCATGGAAGTCACCTCTGCATCAGCAATTCCGCAAGGGACAATCCGATTGAAATAGCTCAAATCGGGATCGACGTTAAGCGCAAATCCATGCATAGTGACGCCGCGCGCGACACGAATCCCAATCGCAGCAATTTTGCGATCTCCATTCTTGTCTCTAATCCACACTCCTGAGCGTTCACAGTATCGCTCGGCATTTATTCCAAACTCTTTACACACATTAATTAAGGCCATCTCAATCTCGCGTACGAAACCGACTACATCATTCGGATTTTTCAATCGAACAATGGGATAACCAACTAATTGGCGCGGGCCATGGAATGTGATCTTTCCGCCGCGATCGACATCAATAACGGGCGAACCATCGATTGGTTTTTCGCTCTCAAGTGTGCGACGGCCGGCAGTGAAAACAGGAGGGTGCTCCAATAAAATCAAGGTGTTATTGCGGAGCGAATCAGCAACATCTGAGTGGATGCTGCGCTGCAATTCGAGGGCGGATCCGTACTCAAGAAGCCCAGCTTTACTGAGGGCTATCGACGCCAATGCTGCGGTCACGCCACTAGCCTAACTTCAGTGCCGCTATCTCTCTCCACGGAAGGTAAACTCACCCATCTACGCCAGGCGCGTCGGGCGCATGAGCAGAGCAATAATCGGCCTTCGCAGGTAGCCAAAATCACCTAGTAGCCACGTTATAAGGAGTGTTGTGTGAGTCAGAGTGTTGAAAGCGCACCAAGTAAGAATCGTACAAAGGGCCGCCGCGCATTATGGATCGCGGTCGTATCCATCATCGCTTGGCTATCTATTGGTGGATTTTCTGGAGCAGCTTTCTCCAAGATCTCAACAGTTCAAGAGAACGATAACTCTGCATTCTTACCCGAGAATGCCGAATCGACGATTGCCGGAAAAATCACAGTCAAATTCTCTGACCAATCAGAAAATTTACTCCCGACCCTTCTCTTGCTCCTAGGCGACCTCAACCCTGCAACAAATCCTGAAGCCTTCGGCCGTGTAAATGAATACGCCAACACTCTTGGCGCAAAAGTCCTTCCTGAATCTGGTAAACCTTTGAGTAATTATTTTGCTCCTGGTGCGCCGCTTCAGGCCATCCCTGCCGCAGATGGAAAGGCCGTACTCATCAATGTGCAACTTGATGCAAAGGTAGCTAGCGAAAACATTGATAAAGAACCAGTTCTTCCGTTACTGATTGACTTTATACGTGAAGATATGGAGAAAAATTTCGGTGCTGGTATCGAATCCCATGTCACCGGCCCTGGTGGAATCTTTGCCGACTTATTCGGAGCTTTTGGATCTATCGACACCACTTTGCTTCGAACGACTCTGATTGTTGTTGCCATCATTTTGATCGTTGTTTACCGCTCGCCCATTTTGTGGATTATTCCGCTCTTCACCGCAGGAACGGCGTTAGGTCTTGCGACGATGGTCGTGTACTACCTCGCAAAAGCCGACATCATTGACCTGAATGGTCAGACCCAAGGAATTCTTGATGTTCTGGTGCTGGGCGCTGCCACGGACTACGCACTTCTCTTGATCTCGCGCTATCGCGAGGAACTCCACCACCATGAATCTCGTTATGAGGCGATGAAGATTGCGCTGCGTGGCGTCGTAGAACCGATTGTTGCTTCGGGATCTACTGTCATTGCAGGTCTCATGGTTCTGCTGTTAAGCGATCTTTCAAGTAACCGTGGCCTTGGTCCAGTCGGATCAATTGGAATTGCGGCAGCCATGTTGGCCGCTCTCACATTGCTACCCGCCCTTCTCATAGTTTTTGGTCGTTGGATTTTCTGGCCCAAAGTTCCCAAATTTGATGATGAAGATGAAAAGCTCTCAGGTATGTGGGCGAAAGTTGGAAACTTTGTTGATCGCAAACCACGAGCAATCTGGGTCACCACTGCGCTTGTTCTTCTCATCTTTGCTGGATTTTCAACAACGCTGAAGTCTGATGGCTTGGCACAGACCGATGCATTCACTACCCGCACCGACTCTGTAATTGGTCTGGAGAAATTGGGAGAGCACTTCCCAAGTGGTGAAGGAACCCCGGTTGAAATTGTGGTTGATCAAGCAGATCTCGCTGCTGCTACCGCCGCAATCAAAAGCGTTAAGAATGTAGCAAACGTCGTTCCTGTAACTCAACTAGATCCTGCAACGCGACAGCCGACTGCCGATCTCAAGATTGTTGATGGGAAAGTTTTGCTTTATGCAACGCTGAGCGTTGCTCCAGATTCCGTGGAAGCGAAGGAAACTATCCCGGTTCTGCGCGATGCCGTGAAGAAGGTCAATGAAAGCATCTTGGTCGGTGGCCAGACTGCAGTCGGATATGACGTAGATCAATCCTCTCGTCGCGATAATCGCGTCATCATTCCTATTGTTCTTGTATTGATCGCAATCATTCTCGGACTTCTCTTGCGAAGCATCTATGCGGCTGCGCTTCTGCTCACCACTGTTGTGCTTTCTTTTGCGGCAACTTTGGGCGTGTGCGCGCTGGTATTTGAACATGTCTTTGGCTTTGCCGGTACTGATGCCTCATTCCCGCTCTTTGCCTTCGTATTCCTCGTTGCACTCGGTATCGATTACAACATCTTCTTGATGACGCGAGTTCGCGAAGAGTCATTCAAGATTGGTACTCGAGCTGGAGTCATCAAGGGACTCACTGTCACAGGTGGCGTTATTACCTCTGCGGGAATCGTTTTGGCCGCAACATTCGGAGTCTTGGGCGTGCTTCCTCTCGTATTTCTTGCCGAACTAGGTTTCGCCGTTGCCTTTGGAGTTCTGCTAGACACCATCGTGGTTCGCTCACTCCTTGTTCCAGCGCTGGTACGAGAAATTGGTCCAAAGATCTGGTGGCCATCAAAGCTGCAGCATCAAGAGAACTAATTCTTAGATGCGCGCAGGAATTGTCGGTTACGGCTTAGCTGGTCGATATTTCCACGCTTCTACGCTGGTAAGTGCCGGTTTTGATGTTGCCGCAATCTGCACTCGTTCACTCGAGAAGAAAGCAATAGCGCATCAAGACTTTCCTGGGGCGATCTTGGTCAATTCCATCGATGAATTAGTTGAGGAAGATCTCGATCTTATTGTCATTGCATCCACTAATGATGTTCACGCTGAGCATGCGAAAGCTGCTATTGATGCCGGAATCGCAACAGTTGTAGATAAGCCCATGGGGCGTGACTATTACGAAACCCTTGCGCTCTTTGATCATGCAGATATGCGTGGTGTTCCTATCACAGTCTTCTTCAATCGACTCTGGGATTCAGATGCGTTGACGATAAAGAAAGCCCTGCGCGAAGGCGTACTTGGAAATGTATTCCGCTGCGATTCACGCTTTGAGAGATTTAGACCAGAGCTCAATCCGCAGGCATGGAGAGAGAATTCTTCACTCGAAGTTGGCGGAGGATTACTACTGGATCTTCAAACGCACTTAGTTTCAACGGCGCTAGATTGGTTTGGCCCCGCGGAACTAGTACATGCCTCCGTTCGTGAGATACGTGGCGCTGCAGATGATGATGTAGTGCTGGTACTCAAGCACGATTCTGGAGTTGATTCATATCTATCAGCAAGCGCCATTGTGGGAGCACCTGGTCCAAAACTCCGGCTCAACGGCGATAAAGGTTCTCTTGTTATCAGCGAGTTAGATCACCAAGAGGAGCTTCTTCGCAAAGGATTCAAAGCTCAGCCTGGAATCTGGTTGCCGAGCGATGACATTAAGAACGAAGCACGTATCTTCAAAGGCGCCGACTCATTCAGCTATTCAAGTGAGCCAGGTTCGTATCCAACCTTTTACTCCAAAGTCCGTGAAAGTTTGGAGATTGGGTCTGAACTGCCGGTATCTCGTGACTTTGCTTTGAGCGTTGCTCGAATCATCGATAAGGCTCGGGAAATTTCTACTCGCTAATGCGCTCGGTCATTATCGTTGGTGCTGGACTTGCGGGTCTTAATTGCGCCCAAGTCCTTAGCAAGAAAAATTATCACGTAACGATTCTCGAATCCTCTGATCGCGTAGGTGGACGAATCAAGAGTGATTACATTGATGGCTTTACTTGTGATCACGGTTTCCAAGTCATTAATCCGAAGTATTCAGAATTACAGAAAACCGGAGTAGTGCCCGAATTGCAGATGCAATCCCTTCCTAAAGGTTTCGACATCTCTATCAATGGCAGAGAGCTTCGAGTAGGGGATTTTCGAAAGCATCTTCGCTACCTCCCTGGTGATCTCTCCTCACAGACCGGAAGTATGCGAGAGAAACTCAACTTCATTCGATTCCTCGCTTTTCCTGGCGAAGATCGACCTTTAGGAGAAGCGCTAGCGAGTTCTGGACTTTTTTATCGCAAAGTTCTGATGGGATTTCTCGATGGGGTATTTCTCACCGACGCTGATCAAGTGTCTTCTGAGATGGCTCATGAACTCTTGAGATGGTTTGTCCAAGGTTCTCCAGGAGTACCAAAGAATGGAGTTGCTGCTCTACCATCAGCACTACAAAAGGATCTAGAGATTCAATTCAATTCTGACGTTATTCAGGTAAAAGATGGATCGGTACGGACCAACACTGCAGAGCTAAAAAGCGACTTTATAGTGGTAGCTACTGATGCGATTCAGGGCAGGAAGTTGCTGGGTGGAGATAGCATCGCAATGAATTACTCCGCAACGTGGTATCACGCAATTGATAGCAATCTCATCTCTAGCAAACATCTACGTGTGGCGACAAAACCACCATTAGTAAACTCTGTTGTGATTTCTAATGTCGCCCCCAGTTACGCACCCGAAAGTAAATCTCTGATCTCATCAACCACTCTCCGCGACATCACAGCCTCCGAGGTGGATAGCGCGGTGGCCGATCTTTGGGGAATCAGTGAAAGAGAGATGGAAGTGGTGGCGAGATATGAAATCCCGCATTCACTGCCGCGCCACTTGCCTGGCAAAGGATTACAGGGCCAACAGCGCTTGTCTGAGAGATTATTTGTTGCTGGGGATGATCGAACTTTTCCTGCTCAACAAGGCGCGCTATTAAGCGGCCGTCTCGTTGCGGAAGCAATTATTGCTGATCAATAAGTGCAGAGAGCGCTGGAGCGATATGCGGGTAATCAAAACTAAAACCAGCATCATTGAGTTTTTGTGGAATAACTTTCTTTGAGCCAAGAATTTCAGTTGAGAAACCACCCAAGGCAATCTTGAGAGCAAACGATGGAACTGGGAAGAGCGCTGGTCGGTGCATGGCGCGCGCCAGAGCCGAGGTAAATTCCTGATTTGTTGCAGGATTAGGAGAAGTTAAATTCACCGCGCCTTCAATCGGTTTCTCCAAGAGATAACAGATTGCTCTGATGTGATCATGCAAAGTAATCCACGACCACCACTGTTTGCCATTTCCTAGCTTTCCACCGAGTCCGAACTTAAAGAGTGGCAACATCTTTCCGAGCGCGCCACCAGTGGGATCAAGTACAAGACCAGTGCGAATTTTTACTACTCGCGTATCGGTCGCGAGATCAGCGGCTGCTTCCCATTCTTTGCAGACTGCCGCGAGAAAATCATCACCTGGGCGATCGTTCTCCGTTACGGCTCGGTTACCGGTTTCTCCATACCAACCAATCGCGCTGGATGAGATAAATACTTGTGGCTTCAGTTGGGACACCGCATGAGAGATTGCAGTCGTGCCTAAAAGCCGTGAATTAAGAATTTCAGCGCGGTATTTCTTGGTCCATCGTTTATCTCCAACATTTGCGCCAGCAAGATGAATAATTGCATCGACTCCTTCAAGAGGAGCAAGATCTACATTTCCCGTGCGTGGATCCCACGAGACTTCATCAGGAGATACGACGGGGCGTCGTACTAATTTCTGCACGGTATGACCTTCGGATTTGAGATGGCCAATCAGCGCAGTTCCAATAAGTCCCGAGGCGCCGGTCACGGCAATTCTTTGGGGGAGAGACATTAGAGACCTAAATCAGATTCAAAACGACCTTCTTCAAGTCGCTCCTTGAGCGTTCCTAAGAATCGAGCAGCATCTGCGCCATCAACGATGCGGTGATCGTACGAGAGTGCGAGATAGACCATGGAGCGAATAGCAATCGTCTCTCCACCATCTTCACCTTTGACAACCATTGGCCGTTTGACGACTGCGCCAACTCCAAGAATTGCAACCTGAGGTTGATTGATGATGGGAGTATCAAAGAGCGCACCACGAGATCCAGTATTTGTGATGGTGAATGTTCCACCGCCAAGATCATCAGGTGAGATCTTGTTATCGCGAGTACGTGTTGCAACATCAACGATGCGACGGGCGATGCCGCCCATATTGAGATCGCCGGCATCCTTGATAACGGGAACAAGGAGTCCACGATCGGTATCGACTGCGATTCCTAGATGTTCAGCACCGTGGTAGGTAATTTGTTCGCCTTCAACAGAGGCATTAACAACAGGGTGTTGTTTCAACGCTTCACACACTGCAACTGCAAAGAATGGGAGGAATGTGAGCTTGACGCCTTCGCGCGCTTCAAAACTTGCTTTCGCCTTTTCCCGCAGACGCGCAATCTTGGTGATATCGACTTCAATGACCGTGGTGAGTTGTGCGCTGACCTGAAGAGATTCCAGCATTCGCGCCGCAATAACTTTACGGAGACGTGACATCGTGACGGTTGTGCCGCGAAGTGGTGATACAGCTACTGGCGCTGCCGCGCGAGGAGCGCTTGGAGTCGACGGTGATGAAACCGATGGAGCAGCTGCAGGTGCACTTGGGCGTGCGACAGCAGCGAGAACATCCTCTTTGCGAATTCTTCCTCCGACGCCAGTTCCTTTTACCCGTGAAAGATCAACGCCATTTTCCGCAGCAAGTTTGCGCACGATGGGAGTTACATATGAATCATCAAGAACAGATGCACCTTTAGCTTGTGAAGGAGCCGGAGATGCAGCAACAGGCTTGGGAACAAGTGGCGGAGGTGTCTGCGGTGGAGTTGGAACTGCTTTAGGTGTGGCAACTGGAGCGACAACTGGTGTAGCAACTTGTGTAGCGACTTGTGTAGCAACTGGTGGAGCAGGTGGAGTTACCGGAGCTGCAACCGGCGCAGATCCAGAGGCGCCAATGGATGCCAGGCGAGTTCCGACTGCAACAGTGGAATCCACGGGAACATCGATAGAGAGCAAGACTCCTGATGTAGGAGATGGAATTTCAGTGTCGACTTTATCTGTTGAAACTTCGAGTAGCGCTTCATCAACATTGACCGTTTCGCCAACTTTCTTCAGCCAGCGGGTAACGGTTCCTTCTGTTACAGATTCACCAAGAGCTGGCATAACAACGGGTGTTGCGTTTCCAGATGACGTTGTGGATTGTGGAGCGCTGACAGGTGCAGCAGCAACGGGCGCTGGAGTCGGAGTCGGAGTTGGTGCTGGTGTTGGGGCTGTTGTTGATACTTGTGGAGCAGCAGGTGTTGCAGGAGCAGATGCACCATCAGCGATAAGAGCAAGTTCTGCTCCTACTGGCGCAACGCTATCGACTGCAACCAGAATCTTTTGTAAAACTCCTGCGGCAGGAGATGGAATTTCAGTATCGACCTTATCTGTTGAAACTTCGAGTAATGGTTCATCAAGTGCGACGTGATCGCCTTCGGCTTTGAGCCAACGCGTAACGGTTCCCTCAGTAACGCTCTCACCGAGAGCAGGCATCTTGACTGAGAAAGTCATTGCTATTTCTCCGATCCGTTTACGTCAGTGATGAACAGGGCCCGATTATCCATGCGCATGAAGTGGTTTTCCAGCCAACGCGAGATGCGCTTCTCCCATGGCTTCTGAGAGTGTTGGGTGAGCGTGAATAAGAGGTGCAACATCAGCGGCATCTGCTTGCCAGTTAAAGATGAGTTGGGCTTCGGCGAGTAGCTCGCCAACGCGAGAGCCCACCATATGAATTCCCAGAACGGGTCCACCTTTTTGAGAGACCAGTTTTACAGATCCAGCAGTTTTGAGAATCTGCGCCTTCCCATTTCCTGCCAAATCATAATTCAACTCAACAACGTCATAGCCTTGTGCTTTAGCCGCAGCAGTCGTGAGTCCCACTGAAGCAACTTCAGGTTCAGAATATGTAACACGAGGAACGCCGTCATAATTAATTGGACGCGGATTTAAACCTGCAATTTCTTCAGCAACAAGTATGCCTTCGCCAAATCCGACATGAGCAAGTTGTAGCGTTGGAATCAAGTCTCCGACCGCCCAAATGCCTGGGATATTGGTGCGGCACTTATTGTCAACCAGAATATAGCCGCGTTCCATCTTGATGCCTTGCTCTTCATAGCCAAGGCCATTTGAAACAGGTCCGCGACCTACAGCAACGAGAAGTAGTTCAGCTTCAAAATTCTTCCCATCTTCCAAAGTTACGGTGACACCTTTGCTGTTCTTGGTAGCGCTCTTAAACTTTGTGCCAAGTTCAAAGTTGATACCGCGTTTACGGAACGCGCGCTCTAACTGCTTGCTTGAGGATTCATCTTCTAGCGCCACAAGGTGAGGAAGCGCTTCAATAATCGTGACTTCCGCGCCAAAAGATTTCCATACCGATGCAAATTCGCATCCGATAACGCCACCGCCAAGAACGATGACAGATTTAGGTACATGGGTCATGTGCATGGCGTGATCACTTGTGACGATGGTTTTTCCATCAACCTCGAGACCAGGCAGAGATTTGGCATATGAGCCAGTTGCAAGAACAACATTCTTTCCGGTGTATTTCTCGCCATTGACTTCAACGGTGTCGCGCGAGACTAACTTTCCGGAACCTTCAACATAAGTGATGTTGCGGGATTTCACTAAGCCTTGCAGTCCTTTGTGAAGCTTGGTGATAACGCCATCTTTATAAGCATTAACTGCAACCATATCCATGGAATGGAATTCAGCTTTCACTCCAAACTCTGAGGCATGACGAGCGCCATCTGCTATTTCACCCGCGTGAAGGAGGGCCTTTGTGGGAATGCAGCCTCGGTGTAAACAGGTGCCACCTAACTTGTCTTTCTCAATCAATACAACGCTGAGACCAAGTTGAGCCGCTCGAAGCGCACACGCATAACCGCCGCTTCCGCCGCCGAGTACTACTAGATCAAAGTTCGCCACAATCAACCTCGCAGATCATTGAAATTTCTATGGCCCTATCCTGCCAGCATCAGCGAGATGCCATGGACTCCGCCAGCGCGACGAGAGTGCGAAGTGCGACACCTGTTCCGCCCACCGGGGTATATCCGTGAGGCTTTGCATCGTTATATGCGGGACCTGCAATATCGAGATGGAGCCATGGTAGTTCTGGAGCCACAAATTCCTTGAGGAAGAGTCCAGCAACCAACATGCCACCCATGCGATCTCCAATATTTGCGATATCGGCAACAGGTGAGTCAAGAGAGGCGCGAAGCTCTTCGGGTAGCGGCATCGGCCAGAATTGTTCGCCAGTTGATTGCGCAATTTTTAGGAATGTATCGGAGAATTCTTGATTATTTGTCATGACTGCGCTCGTGCGAGTTCCTAACGCAACAACTTGCGCGCCAGTGAGAGTTGCAACATCAACGAGTCCATCAAGTCCGCCAGCTTTCTTGCCAACCTCTGCAGCTTTCATCATCGCATCAGCAAGAACAAGTCGACCTTCAGCATCGGGATTAAGAACTTCTACAGTCTTTCCGCCATAGATAGTGATGATGTCACTTGGACGAGTTGCAGTATCGCTCACCATATTTTCGGCAAGTGGAGCCCAAGCATCAATTGCGATGGGCAATCCTAATTCAGCAATCGCAAGGGCTGCAGCAGAAACAGCAGCAGCACCGCTCATATCTGATTTCATCGCTTCCATGCCTTGTGCTGGCTTTAGCGCCAGTCCACCGGTATCAAAAGTGATGCCTTTCCCGACGAGCGCATATCGTTTTACATTTTTCTTCTTTGGCGTGTAAGAGAGATGAAGTAGACGAGGTGGATTAGCTGAACCTTGTCCCACTCCGATAATTCCACCGTAACCAAGTTTGCGCAGCTGCGTATCGTTGAGAATCTCAACTTTCACACCAGAACCTGCGGCAAGTTTCTTGAAACGTTGTGTAAATGAATCAGGCGTGAGGTGGCTTGGAGGAGTGTTAATGAGGTCACGAACGATGAATGTGTACTTTGCGATTATTTCGCTACGACGAAGAGATTCTGCGTATTCGTTCTTCTTCGCGCTTTTGCTATAAATCGAAATCTTTCCGAGTGGAGACTTTCGATCGGCTTTTGAAGTTCCGCGGAACTCATCGAAGGCATATGCGCCTAGCAGCGCTCCCTCGGAGATTGCGGCAAACTCTTCAAGATTGGAGTGTGGAAGTGCAAAGGTTGCAGATGAGTGTCCCGCTAAATTTCTCGCAGCTGCGCCGGCAGCTCGACGTAGCGTTTCGTGCGCAAATCGATTGTTGGATGGCGCCTGACCGAGTCCAGTAAGAACGATCAATTTCGAGGCGCGGCCTGGCAATTTAATTACTTCATCAGCAGCGCCAGAAGCACCTAAATCGTCAAGTGCTTCAAGAAGTGATGAGACATCTACCTTGAGATCACCGCTGTGAAGATTGAATTGAGGAGATTTCTTGGAACCTCCTGACGATTTCGAAAATCCGATGACAAGGACATCATCAATAACAGAGCTATCAGTCGCACGAATTGAGGGCATTGGGCTAGGTTATTGGAGTGAGCAAATATTCGCCATTACACCAATTCCACCTTGACGCTGGGGCCAAACTTGCAGACTTCGGCGGTTGGGAGATGCCTATTGAATATCCCGCACTCTCCGGTGGTGGCGTTCTCAATGAGCATCGCGCAGTTCGCGAAACGGTTGGACTCTTTGATGTTTCGCACCTTGGTAAGGCCATGGTCTCGGGTGTGGGTGCTTTGGAGTATTTGAATTCTGCCTTCACCAATGATTTGAACCGCATCAAAGATGGCCAAGCTCAATACACACTCATATGCGACCCTGCACGTGGTGGCGTGATCGATGACCTTATTGCTTATCGCTACTCAGCCGAGAAAGTCTTTTTGATACCGAACGCTTCAAACACATCCGAGGTAGTTGCTCGATTACAGGCAGATGCACCTTCTGGAGTTACTATTGAAAACCTTCATGAAAGTTACTCAGTCTTTGCACTCCAAGGTCCGAAATCAGATCAAGTGCTCAAAGATTTGGGAATCGATACGAATCTTGATTACATGTCTTTTACTGAGACAACTATTAGCTCAAAGAAGTTAGTGCTCTGTAGAACTGGTTATACCGGTGAACGTGGGTATGAAATTCTGGCTTCTTGGAGTGATGCCATGGAAATTTGGAATGTAATCCTTGAGAAAGTTCATGGATGTGGTGGCAGAGCTGCAGGGCTTGGTGCGCGTGACACTTTGCGAACCGAGATGGGCTACCCACTCCACGGCCACGAATTGTCGATGGATATTTCGCCAGTAGAAGCGAGCGCTTCATGGGCAGTTACATGGGATAAGGAATTCTGGGGTAAAGCGGCTCTCATGAAGCAGCGTTCCGAAAAAAGCCATCGAATTCTTCAAGCCATCAAGATAAGCGACCGTGGAATCCCGCGAGCGGGTATGGATGTTCTGAATGAATCAGGTGAGGTAATTGGGAGAGTAACGAGTGGAACGTTCTCGCCTTCGCTCAAAACTGGAATTGCACTCGCATTGCTCAATCAAAAACTTCCACTCGATTCAAAAGTAGTGATTGATGTACGTGGTCGTCAGAGCTCTGGAGTTATCGCGCGCTTACCGTTGGTTGCATCGCACGTAAAGTGAAATTGAGACGGTTCTGAGCCCGACGCAGTGAATGAAGAAGCGGTTTAGCGGTGAGAGCAATGAGAACGGAAGTGATGATTGCTCGCGGGATATCCCACGCCAACGCGGTCGCTAGATGAAAGACCATAAAACGCTGGAAGTTCTCCAGAATTGCCCCACCTGCGATAAACGATAGCTGGGTATCGGTGCTCGTTATCCACGGCCAGAGCTGGAGATCCATGAGAAACCCAAAAGTTAAAGATGAAAAAAGTCCGACAAGAACCAAAGAGAGAATTTCAACTTTTAACTTAAATCTTCGCGTTAGTCGCGCGACTGAACCAGCAAAGAGTCCAATCCAGCCTGCCGCCAACATTTGAAATGGCAACCAAGGGCCAATCCCACCAGTGATGAGAGCTGACACCCCCATCGATATAACTCCGAGTGCGAATCCAAAGTTTGCTCCAAAAACGTATCCCGAAATAATCAGAAGAAACCACATCGGCTCAATACCGATGGCACCTGCGCCAACAAGTCGAAGTGCTGCGATAAGCGCTGCGAGAACTCCCAGGAGTGCGACCGCTTTGCTATCTAGAGCGCCTTGTGAAATATCGAGCGACACGACGCCTATGCCGATCAGCGCAATCAGAATTGCAAATGCGCGTGCTGAGTCAGGTTGAAAGAAAAAGAAATTACTTTCGGGAAGATAGAGCGGCCATGAGAAAGAAATAGCGCCTAGAAGTGAACCGAGAACAAGCAGTATGAAAGAGCTTCTTCTACTTTTGCGCATTAACGTAACTCTCTACTTCAGCAACCGTTAGCCATGTTGATTGTGGCAGCGCTTTGGAGACTTGCGGTGCGAATGCGGGGGAGGCAGTTAAAACCTGTCGGGTTGTTCCATCGGCAATAACTTCACCGTCAGCAAGAAAGACCACTCGATCTGCAACCTCTGCAACAAGTTCAACATCATGTGTTGAGATAAGGACCGCTCTCTTCTGTCGGTGTGCGATATCTTTCAGATTTTGCACCAGAACTCTTTTAGCTTCGTAATCCAAGCCTCGTGTGGGTTCATCTAAGATCACAATTTTCGGTTGCGCAGAGAGAATGATGCTGAGCGCTAATCCCAGGCGTTGGCCTTCAGAGATATCTCGCGGATGTGCGTTAAGGCTGGGGATATTCATGAGTTCGGAGTAAATCTTTAACGTGCTGCCGCTCTCTACTTTGTTATCTTGATCGGCAAGGGCGCACTCTTCTTCAACGCTCTGTCCATAAAGCAGGTCGCTTGGTTCTTGTGGAACATACCCAACAAAAGTAATGAGCTCTTGATCGGTAAAGGTTCGAGGGTCTCGACCCAAAGCTTCAATCGAACCGCTGATAATTGGCGCTTGCCCTACGGCACATTTGAGCAAGGTAGTTTTTCCTGCGCCATTGCGACCCATCAAGGCAACAACTTCGCCCGAGTGAAGATCAAGATTTATATCTGAGAGTGCGTACATACTGTGTGAATCTTCATATGAGGCGCTGAGATTCTTCACCTGCAAGACAGGCTCTCCAACTTTGTGTAAATCGTTAGACGAAATATTAAGCGCCGCCTGAATTGTGGGCGCGATCTTTCTAAACTCACGAATGCTTAACGGAATCGTAGGAAGTTTCAACGCGCGCGCTAGTTCGACAAGAGGAGGTGCTATTGGTGAATCTTTGAGGACTTCATCGGCACTTCCTAGCTCCAACGTGCCATCACCGTGCACCAGAATGATGCGATCGACAAATTGAATAACACGTTCCAAGCGATGTTCTGCAACGATGATGGTTAGTCCGAGATCGTGAACTAATCGATGCAAAATGGAAAGGACTTCTTCAGCAGCGATGGGATCAAGAGCGCTCGTTGGTTCATCGAGAAGTAGCACCTTGGGATTTGTAACAAGCGCAGAAGCAATAGCAACGCGTTGCTGTTCGCCGCCACTAAGTTCGGAGATCACTCGTCTGCGCAGGGGAGTGAGCGCAAGAAGATCTAAAACTTCTTCTACCCGCTTACGCATAACTTCAGGAGCAATCCCTAAAGTCTCTAAACCAAATGCGATTTCCTCTTCCACGATGTCAGAGACAAAACCATGAACGGGATTCTGACCAACAATCCCAACAACATCAGCTAATTCACCAGGTTTAAGAGCGCGCGTGGATCGACCCGCCACAGAGATCTCACCCGAAAGAATTCCTCCCGTGTGATGCGGCACGAGACCATTAATGAGCTTCAGTACTGAACTCTTTCCAGCGCCAGTAAGACCCATCAAGAGAACAAACTCACCCTCGTGTACATCAAAACTGGCATCCTCAACGATGGTGCGCTCTGAATTTGGGTAGATCAGAGAGACGTTTCGGAATGTGATCATGAGGCCAACGCCGGGGTCGAGATGCAGATAAAAAGAAGGAGTGCCAACCACATTGGTGGGAAATCGAGGGTCACAATTGCAAGAATTGCGTAGAGCGGTCCACTTAGCGCAAAGAGTTCGCGCTGCCCCCATTTCTCGGGTCGATATTTTGTGGGTTTATCAAAGTATCCGTAACCACGACTTTCTAAACTGGCTGCTAGATCGATCGAACGCTCTAAGGAATCTTCTAATACAGGAAGAGCAACGCTGCGCCATGACTTGATACCAATGGAGGGTTGGCCTCGCAATCGTTTTGCGTTACGAACTCTCGTGATACTTCGGGCGGCCTGAGGAGCGACTGAGCTAGCAATAACACTTGCTAATCCAATTCCGTAAAATCTTTTTGGAAGTACGCGTAACAGATTATGGGGATTGCTCAGAGCGTTAGCTCCGGCAAAGACCAGTATGAGTGCGACAAGAAGTAACGCCTCATCAAGTGCGCTCAACAAGCGTTGACTTGTGACATCTCCACCGACGCGGATGCCAACTAGAAATTCTGGAAGTCTGATCTGGGGAATGCTGAAGAGAACAGTTCCTGGCATAGGAACGCCAATAATGAAACCGATGGCCATGCGAAGAGTGAAAGCGATGAGTGCAAAGCGAAGTGCCCAACGCATAGTTTGGAACCAATAGGTAGAACTTCTACTCCAATAAACCACAAAGAGAGTGGCAATGATGATCGCTATCGATGTCCATCGATTATTCTGTAGAAAGAGAATGATCGTGGTGAGGGCAGCCCAGAGCCACCACAGCAACGGGTGATATGTGCTGTGCGTGGTTCGAGCTTTAGGTTGCAACTATCTGTTCCGGCGTCGATTAAAGATAAAGCCAACGAGCAACATGGCCGCGAGCACCGCCATGAGTAGCGGGGTGGATCGGTTGGCCTGCTGCGCGTCTTCGATAGGCGCTGAAGTAGTAACCGCTTCTTGTGCAGTTGGCGCTTCAATTTCAGCACCGCATTCTTGAGCGGGGTATCCAGCGATGCCGCAAATCAAACCCGAATCTCCGGCGCGAACATCGAGTGCGCTTTTGAGAACATCAAGGCCAACTGAACCTGTTGGGACAACAACGCAATCTGAGAAGAACTCCATGGGAGTTTCACCTGATGGAGCAATATTTGCATCACCAAAATCAACTACGAGCCCCACGCGCACTTTTCCAGCAGTTTCTGGAATGCCATCGCAGAGCGTTGCAAAATCAGGATCCATCATTGGTGCAATCGCAGGAATGTCATTATTACTAAATACAAATGTCCATCCTTCGACGTCGCCATCTTTGACTTCAACTGATGGGCCAGTCATTGCCGCAGTCCATGACGCGGCTCCACCTTGAGCTTGGAAATAACCCCAATAGCGATAACCAGTAGCGGCGTTTGAAGAAGGGATAGAGATGGAACTTGTGATGATCAGAAGTGAAAGAGAAATTAAGGAACGAGCGCTCTTGCTAAACATGTGAACCTTTCAAATAAGAAAAGGGATTCACGATGGCGAAAAAAATCTCCGCCCCGCAAACCTCGACGGGTGGTAACAATGCTTCACGGTTGGTAATCCGACTTACATGCAAAACAAGTTGCAGGCTTACGGTTGCGGGTCAGCGCCGGATTCTCACCGGCTTCCCCAATCCATGAGGCTATTAAGTTGTGTGCGAAATAAACCATCAAAGTGACCACCCTGCAAGGAGGCGCTACGCTCGCCCTTATGGAATATAGACGCCTCGGCAGTTCAGGTATGTACGTCTCAGAAATTACTTATGGAAACTGGATTACACACGGCTCCCAGGTCGAGCAAGACGCAGCCTTTAAATGTGTTCGAGCCGCGTTTGATTCCGGGATTACCACTTTCGATACCGCAGATGTCTATGCGGGCACGCGCGCTGAAACAGTTCTTGGTAAGGCGTTAAAAGGCGTCAAGCGTGAGTCCTATGAACTTCTCACCAAGGTCTATTGGCCGACTGGTCCCGGAAAGAATGATCGCGGCCTGTCTCGTAAACACATCATGGAATCAGTTCATGCCTCATTGAAGAGATTACAAACCGATCACATCGACCTTTATCAATTTCATCGTTTTGATTATGAAACACCGCTGGAAGAGAGCCTTTCGGCTTTTGATGATCTGATTCGTCAAGGCAAAGTTATGTATATCGGCTTTTCAGAGTGGAACGCTGATGAAATTTCCCGCGCTCTTAAAATCCAAGATGCCAAGGGTTACACCAGGTTTGTCTCGAGCCAGCCGCAATATTCAATGCTGTGGCGAGTAATCGAAAGCAAAGTGGATCCAGTATGTAGAGCAGAAGGAATTGGCCACATAGTTTGGTCTCCAATCGCCCAAGGTGCGTTGACTGGAAAATACCTACCAGGAAAGAAACCACCTTCGGGTTCTCGCGCGACCGATAAAAAAGGTGGCGCAAATATGATTTCGCGTTGGATGAATGATGAAGTTCTCACTGCTGTTCAGAGACTAAAACCCATTGCGGAGCAAGAAGGATTGACGCTCGCGCAACTTGCAGTCGCGTGGGTACTCAACAATCCAAATGTGTCGAGTGCGATTATTGGAGCCACAAAACCTGCACAGATTAAAGAGAACGTGAAGGCAAGTGGCGTGAAGCTGAGTGCAGAAACATTAAAGGCTATTGATAACGCTCTTGGAAATTTGCCGGAGAAAGATCCATCAAAGACTGTAAGCCCAAAGCCTCGCGCGTAATAACGCTAACTTAGATTTTTTCGCCGCGCTTAACTTGAGGTAATGGAGCGCGCAAGCGTCGAATCTGAGTGGAGCGGAGCCAGCCGTACATGCCGAGCCCCTTCAAAGGAGCATCGGGGAATCTTTGTGACACTTCTCGTTTGATCCTTCGAGATAAGAAGAAGCCATCGATAACCGAGAAGAGCAGCGCCGAATACATCAAGGCGATTGCTGCAAATTGAACATAAACCAGCGGAATCAATGTCATGAAAAGAACGAGAACAATAATTGGTAAGAAAAATTCGCCGATGGAGCGACGAGAATCTACGTAGTTGCGGATGAATTTTCTTACGGGACCCTTGTCACGAGGGGGCAGCGCATTTTCGTCACCGCGCATATACGCGTCACGTTGCTGGGCACGGAGAACTCGAGCTTGTGCTTTTTGAAGTTTCTTCGCCTCTTTTGTGGCGGCGGGAGCTAGGCGATTCACAACGCGTTGCTGTTCAGCCTCTTTGCGCTTAGGAGTCGGGCGACCTTTTTTCTCTGCAGGTTTCTTCTCGGCCATGAGCGTTACGGTAAAGCCAACATTCGCTCTAACGCAACTCGGGCAAAATTGGCTGTTGTTGGATCGACTTTGATCTGATTCACCAACCGACCTTCAACAAGTGATTCCATCGCCCAAACAAGATGTGGCAGGTCAATCCGGTTCATGGTGGAGCAATAGCAGACTGTTTTATCCAGGAAGATCACAGACTTGTCTGGGTTATTGGCAGCAAGACGCTTCACGAGGTTAAGTTCGGTGCCAACCGCCCAAGCTGAGCCAGAAGGTGATTCAGTTACCGTTTTGATGATCATCTCAGTGCTGCCCACAACATCGCTATTTCTCACAACATCATGCTGGCATTCAGGGTGAACTAATACTTGGATTCCAGGAACTTTCTGGCGCACTTCATTGATGTTCTCCAGGGAGAAGCGACCGTGCACCGAACAATGCCCACGCCAGAGAATTACTTTCGCATTGATGATCTCGTGATCAGATAATCCTCCATTAGGTTTCCATGGATTCCACAGCACGCAATCACTTAACTCCAAACCAAGTTTAAGAACTGCGGTGTTGCGACCTAAATGCTGATCAGGTAGGAAGAAGACTTTCTCGCCTTTATCAAAAGCCCAGCGCATCGCTCGTTCCGCATTCGAAGAGGTACAGACTGCGCCACCATTTTCACCAGTAAAGGATTTGATTGCAGCGGAGGAATTCATATACGTGATCGGGATCGTTTGATTTGCGATTCCCAGTTTCTGAAATACCTTCCATGCATCTGAGACTTGATTTGCGGTAGCCATATCAGCCATCGAACAGCCAGCTGCTAAATCCGGAAGAATTACTTTCTGTTGGTCGCTGGTGAGAATATCTGCGCTCTCTGCCATGAAATGAACACCGCAGAAGAAGATGTATTCAGCTTTTTTATTTTCGGCAGCCGCTTGAGCGAGTTTGAAAG
>Ga0207935_1000064_pt1 | contig 29965 bp, 34 predicted proteins | sample LakMenEpi30Aug10_FD_150746 | JGI IMG/M metagenome (GOLD analysis project Ga0207935, IMG submission 150746) | Freshwater microbial communities from Lake Mendota, WI - 30AUG2010 deep hole epilimnion (SPAdes) | ecosystem: Environmental > Aquatic > Freshwater > Lake > Epilimnion/Euphotic zone ...
AAAGAACTATTTGTAATCCTTTTGGCTTATAACTTGTGGGTTTTCTTGCATTCATCAATCATTTCTTTTTGATGAGCCAAGAGTTGTTGGTCTTTTCTAGTTGCAGCATCACTGCCAGTTGCCATGGGATCAATAATTCCTGAAGATTTACCTAGGAATGCTTCTAATACAGCCAGGCCACAAAATGGGACATAAACTTCTGAATAGCCACCTTCATGAGTTGTCACAACTCGACCTTGGGCATATTTGTCAGCCATTTCTAATACTTGATTAGCCATCCAATTATAGGTGTAAGCATGAACTGCCATGCGAGAAAGTGGATCATAATAACTTGCATCAAAGCCTGAAGCAATGAAAATAAATTCTGGTTGAAATCTATCAATAGCAGGTTTTACCACTGATTCAAATGCGTAGCGATAAGCACCATCACCTGATCCTGCTGGCATAGGAATATTTATATTAAAACCAAGGCCTGCACCTTCCCCAGTTTCAGAGATTTTTCCTTCATGTCTTGGATAAAGTTCATCTTGATGCAAAGAAATAGTTAACACACTTGGATCGTTATAAAACACAGCTTGGGTGCCATTGCCGTGGTGCACATCCCAATCAATTACGGCAAACTTTTTTAAATCTGTGGTTTTCTTTAAATGTTCAATTGCCACACCAATATTGTTAAACATGCAAAAGCCCATGCCATGATCTTTAACAGCGTGATGTCCTGGTGGTCTAATTAGGGCATAAGCAACATCAACTTCACCTTTATAAACAGCATCAGCTGCCACGATTGCTCCACCTGCTGCTAAACAACCAATTTCATAACCAAAGGGACCAAACACAGATTCATCATCACCAGTTAGGCCTCCCTCGTTGTCGGAAAGAGTTTTCATGTTTTGAATATGTTTTGGATTGTGAATTCTTTCTAATTCTGCAACAGTTGCTCTTCTAGGTTCAATGTGAATTAGTTCATCTCTTAAAGAAGAAACATCCATAAGGCCTTTAAATCTTCTTTTGGATTCAGGGGATTCATAATGTTTACCAGGTTGTAAGAACTCCCCTGGTTTATGACTTCCGGCATAAGTTCCGGTGTCATGCCAAAAGTAATACTCGTGGGTGACCCATCCAGTTTTTCTTTGCTTTGGCATGAGCACAAGCCTACATATCAATAATCAACACTGTCTATTTAACCTAAGCAAACAATGGCAATGATCCAAAATGAACCATTGCCATCGCTTGTGTGCCCTCGAGGGGATTCGAACCCCCAACCTCCCTATTCGTCAAAAGGGAGCTCTATCCATTGAGCTACGAGGGCAACACAAACAGAGTTACATTTTTCAAAAGATGATGAACAGAATTACTTTCTAATTGTGGATAACTAAATGTTGTGGATAAATAAAACCAAAAGGATTACTTTTAACTAAATTATTTGTAATTGATCTAATTTTGTGTTAACTTAATATTCCTTCGTCAAAGGGGAATGCTCTATCAGTAATTGAGTAACCATCTCGTAAAAATACCTCGCTTCATTGCGGGGTATTTTTATTTAAACCAAAAGGATTACATTAGATTGAATTATTTGTAATTGTTTTCAAATCGTGTTATGTTTTAAGTACATCGGTGGAGGAAAGCAATATCCATAATTGAGTAACCATCTCGTAGAAATACCCCGCTTAATCGCGGGGTATTTTTATTTAAACCAAAAGGATTACAAATAGTAGAAAAACTTGGCTAACTCTTAAAACCATGTTATGTTTGTATTCCTGAGTCATAGGAGCATGTTCTATCCGTAATTGAGTAACCATCTCGTAAAAATACCTCGCTTAATCGCGGGGTATTTTTATTTATAAACCATGCTTTGTCTCACATAACCAATAGAATGATGTTATGAAATTAGTTGATAATAAAGTAACCAAATTTGTTACTAAACGAAAAAGCTGGATCAGACAAATCCTGGTTGCTGCTATTGCATCTGCTTTTGCTTGGTTTTTGGGCGATACTTTAGTAAACAATGGTGGATTAGTTGCTGCAATTATTTGTAGTTTAAGTATTCGTATTTCCTTATATAAATCTGTTCGTGAAGGCTTTGGTCAAATCATTGGAACCGTAATTGGTGCAGGAGTAGCTCTTGCCACTGTGACCCTTTTTGATTTTGGGGTAATTGCTATTGGAACCACAGTCTTATTTTGTGCCGTGGTGGCAAGAGCATTAAGACTTGGAGAAGTTGCTTCAGTAAATGTTCCCGTTACGGCTCTTATCGTTATTGGACCTGGGTTAAATGAAAATTTGGCGATAGAAAGATTGTGGTCCACATTTATTGGTGCAGGTGTAGCAATTTCATTTTCTTATTTTTCTCACGCTAAAACTCCTGCGGGAAGAACACTTGATCAAATAACAGGAATTGGCAAAAGAATCAGTGAGTTATTTTCTCAAATGTCAGTTGGTTTAAACCAAGGTTTAGATCAAACTAAAGCCAGTTTGTGGTTAACAGAAGCAAGATTACTTGTTGAAGAATTACCCAAGATTAAATCCCAAGCTCTAGAAACAAAAGCATTTGCAAGGTGGTCTCCCTTAGAAGAAGTTGATGAAGCAGAATCTTTGTATTTAAAAGCAATTGCCATAGAGCATATTGTGGTGCAATTAAGAACAATTGCTCGAACAATTTTTGATCTAAGTGTTGATAAAAATCTTCCCCTTCAAGCGCAAAAAGAAATTGCTGTAGGGCTAGCAACTTGTGCAACTGCGGTTAAGAAAAAAGTTGAAGTAATAAAATCAGATGATATTTTTTCTGCTACCGATGAATTAGCCCAAGAGTTAAGAACTGCTGGAGAGGTTTTAGCTCAAGAGCTAATAAAGCAGCGAAATGAATTGGCCCAAGAAGTATTAGTTAGATCTCTTTCCATTGTTTCCAACCTACAAATCATTGCTGATTCACTAGATGAGTCATCCCCAGCACTTCATGATGTGATGACACCTGATGAGGCACCAGAAAACAGAGTTTTAAAAGTTCCAGTCAAAGTTCAATCCAAAACCTTATTGCAAAAAATATGGCGCCTAATTCGAGTTTTCTTAAGAAGATAAACTCTGGCTTTGTAAAAAAGTTAAGCCGATAATCTTTGAATAGTTGATCGATAACCCATAAGAAAGAAAACCAAAGCTAATCCTGAAGGAACCATCATCAACAGTGGTGCATATTCGGCACCAAATTTGTTCATGTAATTTCCAATTACATAAGGAAAAATCATTGCCCCAGAAATTGATGAAAAGAAAATAAATCCTGTTATTCGAGCATTTCCAGGACTAATTTTTACTACCCAAGCAAACGCCATGGAAAAAACTGGCCCACAAGAAATACCTAACAAAACAATGGCTAACCAGTAAAGATCTGTTGCATAAAGCAAGAAAAGCGCAGGAATTAAACATAAAACTGACAAAAGAGTAACGATTCCAAAATTAAGTTTGTCGATGTATTTCAAAATAATTAACCTAATAGCTAAAAGAGAAATAAAGAACACAGATAATCCCAAAGATGCCTTGGAGGTGGACCAACCTTTTGCTAATAAATAAGTAGGAATCCAACCTGTGGCAGCAGATTCTAATCCAACATAAGTTGAAATTCCTAAAAGTAGTAACACAATAGAAGAATTATGATTTGATTTCTTGTGAGATTCTTCAGGCTTATGAAAAAGTTTGCCTTGAGTATTTGAGTAAAAAACTACCGCGACAATGACAGCTAACACAACAAACAGACTCAAAACGTAAGCGTAATAACTTTTAAGTGTTACTCCAAAAAGTGCTGGAATTAAAATAGAAGCGGTAGCAAAACCAATATTGTTTTTATTTGCTCTGCGAGAAGCTTCAATGCCTCCTACATCAACAACTAATTGACTAATGCCAACTTGGGCAAAACCAAAACTCACACCAATAATTACTACCCCTACTAAAACAAAATTCCAAGTTGGAGCAAAAACTAAGAAACTTATACCGATTGCCACAAATAATGTGCCAATTGAACCAGCAATGGCTCCTCTTATCTTGTCAACAAAATATGTTGCAATAAAAACGCCAATGATTCCACTAAAACCTGTGAGAGCAAAAATGCGTCCACCGATCTCTAAATCTAGAGAATATTTATCTATGTAATAAGGAACTAAAACACCATAACCTGAAACAAATCCACCAATAACAGCAATTGTGGCAATGCCAGCACGAACACTATTTTGATTTAATTTTAATGAGGACATGAATACTTATTAAGTTGCGTCCTGATCGAATTTCTTTTGAGCTTGTGGTTTGGTTTCATCTTTTTCATCAAAAACATTATTTGCTAATTTACTTGGATCAAAATTAGATAAATTCTTCAAATCTAAATCTTTTATTCCAGCTGATTCAACTATGTCATCTTTAGCTTTTGTAGCCATATCTTTAACATTTCGAAGAGTTTTCATACCTTGAGCAATATATTTAGGAAGTTTTTCTGGTCCCACAACTAATAAACCAATGATGCCAATGACAAGTAATTCGAAGAATCCGACGTCTAACAAGTTGGGACTTCCTTCTCAATCCAGAGGATTTCTTGCTTGGCTCTAAAGATACTCTCATGGTGACTCGGCTTAGCCTTGTGTCTTGCTGTTCACTAAAATTATCAAAGCACCTCACGATCTATCTCCAAGGAGACGCCAAAGCAATGAGTGACAAAATCTCAGTCGCCGTTATTTTAGGTGGTCGAAGTGCTGAGAATTACCGTTCCTGCCAATCAGCCAAAGATGTTATTGATGCCTTGGAAGAAAAAGGTTATGTCGTATCTGCTTATGGAATGACTTTAGAAGCAAATTGGATTTCATTTGGTGATTTAAATTCCTTAAAATCAGCACTGAAAAAAGACATGTTTGAACTAACTGATGACACAGCTAAAGCAATTGCTAAGACAGAAGAATCTTTACTGCCACCAACTTCATTATTAGAAACACCAGTAGTTTTCTCAACACTGATGGGTGCTTGGGGATCTGATGGAACTATGCAAGGAATGTTAGAAACTGAAATTATTCGCTACGTTGGATCCGACACCTTGGGATCTGCTATTTCAAGTGATAAATCAACTGCAAAACTTTTAATGGAAGCAGTTGAAGTTCCAACTCCAAAACATATTGTTATTCCAGACAAAGCCTGGAGAAGAGATCCACTTTCAAATGTTGCTCGTGCCTCATCTTTAAAAGTGCCACTGATTTCTAAACCAGCTAGAGGTAGCAATGGTGTTGGAATTACCCATATAAGAGTTCCCAGAGATTTCAAAAAAGGTATTGATATCGCTAGAAATTTTGACGGCCGAGTTGTTGTTGAGAAATATCATCAACCAGCCCAACTTCTTGAATGTAACATCATTGAAGATGAGAAGAAGAAACCGGTATTGAGTGAAATTATTAAAACAAACTGGAATGAAAAGGATAAAGTTTTTAACTTTATTTCAAGATCTAATAAAACTTCTTATTCCTTTGAGAAAGCAAAAGATTTAGATCCAGAAGTAATAAAACTAATTCATGATTACGCAAAAAGAACATTTGAAGTTCTGAAACTATCTGGTTATGCCCAAATTGAATTCATGATTGATAAAGAAGGCGAACTTCTAGTTGTTGAAGTCAATTGCCAACCATATTTTGGCAAAGATGGCTCGTTCGCTCTTTCTTGGAAAGAAGCAGGAATTTCTTATCCTGATTTAATTGATCGCATTGTTAAAGAAGCACTAGATAGACCAGCGGGGCTTATTTGAACTTAACCCTGCCTCTGGATCTTGGAGTAGCGGGTTTTCTCATTGCTGCATTTGCAGTTTTTGTAATTGGATTAGCTAAATCATCAGTTCCAGCAGCTGCAACTATGCCGGTTGGTTTATTTGCTTTGGTAATTCCAGCCAAGTTATCAGTGGGTGCAATATTGCCACTCTTAATTTTAGGAGACATCATCGCACTTCTTGCGTTTAGAAAAGCAGGTCGCTGGGACATTGTCATAAAAATACTTCCATCTGTTTTTGTAGGAATGATTTTTGGTTACTTCTTGCTTTCTTGGTCAACCTCAAGAGAAGTTGCTTATGTAATTGGTGCGATTTTAGTTTTCACAGCAATTTATGAAATTAGAAAAAGATTAAGAAACGAAAAAATGGATATTGACCAAGGTGTTAATCAGAAACAAAGATCAAGATTAACTGCCCAATTGATGGGAGTTTTAGTAGGAATTATGACAATGACTGCAAACTCTGCTGGACCAATATTTTCACTTTACCTACTTAACTTACAACTTCCCATGCAAACTTTTGTGGGAACAAATAGTTGGCTCTTTTTCATAATCAATGTTTCAAAAATTCCATTTAACGCAAACCTAGGAATTATCACGACACAGACTTTAATGTTGGCTGTTTTACTGGCACCCTTTGTTGTGATGGGTGGACTATTTGGTCAAAAAATTATGCGAAGAATTAATCAAAGAGCGTTTGAATATTCAGCGTTAGTTTCAACACTGATTGCAGGATTATTACTCTTTATTCCCAGGTAGATCTTCAACTTCCTTTACAACGTTTTCAATCACCTTAGAAATTTCTTCCAGTGAAACACTTCCCTCTCGAACCAATATTGGTAACTCACTTGTTAGATCCAATATTGATGAAGGTGCACTAATGGGAAGCTCCCCTAGGTCTAAGTAAACAGAAACATCATTTCCAAATTGGGCTTTAATTTCAGCAATACTTTTGCCTGCAAGTTGTCCAACTTTGTTTGGACTTGTGGTCGCCAATATTTCATCTTCACCCATGATTTCGTAAGCCACTGGATGAAGGGGCATTCGCACTGAAACCACATTGGGAATAATTCCTTTATTCCATAAGAGATTATTTAACCCTTTTAAAATAAGAGTTAGAGATCCTGGCCAAAAATTCAAATATTTACTTTTGGACTCATCAGTGATTCCTGCAGTAAATTTGTGTAGTAATGCAATATTTCCTATAAATATGGTTAATGGTGTTTTCGGGGTTTGACCTTTAATGCTCCACAATAAATCAACAGCCTTTTCATCCATTGCTCTAACTGCTAAGGCATAACTTGTGTCAGTGGGAAAAACAATGGCGCGACCTGCTGCTAATGCTTCTTTGGCAGCTTTAATTCCATTTTCCCGAGGAGTTTCATGTGAAAGACTAAAAACTCTTGCAGCGACAAGCATTATTGACTTGAATCTTGTTTAGATTTATATCCTGCAAAAGATTTCTCAAAAACATTTCTAAATCCATCTTTAGACCAGGCACTTCGGCCCACAAATACTCCGTCACATAAATCTATGGAAGCTATTTCTTTAGCATTTTCAACATTTACTGAACCACCATAACAAAGTGGATAATTTTTGGTCTCTAGACCTAATTCTTTTAAAACTTCATTAATTATTTGAAAAGATTCTTCAATGTATGAACTACTAGCCGGTGTGCCATTTACGCCTATTGACCAAACTGGTTCATATCCAATTAAGGCCCAGGGAACTTGAAAATCTTTTAGAACTTTTAATTGCTTTAAAAATACTTCTTTTCTCTTCTTTTTGTTGACTTCCTTTTCTTTTTCCCCCATGCAATAAATTATTTTTAAATCATTTTCCTGACAATTCTTTACTTGGGCAGCTAATTCTTTTTCGTTTTCCCCCAGAGCTCTTCTTTCAGCATGTCCCACCATCACAAGATCTGCATCTATCTCTTTTATTAAACCGGCTGAGATTTCACCTGTGGTGTTTTCATTACTTGCAGAAATTTGTTGTGGTCCAATCCAAAGACCAGTTCCAAAGGACATTTTCTTTAAAGGCACTAATAGAGGCATGGTTGGTAAAACAAACAACTGAGCTTCTTTATTTGATTTGGCTAAGAGTGAAGCAATTTCCACAACTTCTTCATGAAGTTCTTGATTTAGTTGTTGCTTAGTGTTTGTACCAAAATAAAACATATTCAGTAGTCTACCGGCTTAATTCTCTTGAAATTCAGGTGGAACTAAATTGCTTTTCCTGCTTTATCAAAGAAAGTTATGTTTTCTGAGGCAATACTTGCCCACACCGCATCTGTGGCATCTCTTCCAATGCTGTGAGAAACGCGAGCCTTGATTAGAAGACTGCCCACTGCCAAGTCAAGAAGATATTGACCACCAGCACCAATTGATTTACGGGTAACTCTTGCTTGCACACCATCTTTTGCTTGAGAAGTAGTAACACTAATTCCTTCAGCTCTTACGCCAAATGTGTCAACACTTGATGCTTTTGATCCTAAATCAATTGTTTGAGTGAAAAGTGGTGAAGTAATTTTTGATCCTGAAACTTTAATAAATTCTGGTGGCACAAAGTTCATACCCGGATTTCCTAAGAACCAACCAGCAAATTGACTGTTTGGTTTCTCATAAATTTCTTTAGGTGAATCAGACTGGGTGATAACACCATCTTGCATCAAGGCAATTTGATCTGCCAAAGTCATTGCTTCGGTTTGATCATGTGTTACATAAACAATTGTTTGTTGCAAACGACCAAATAGCTCTTTCATGCTTCGCTTCAGTTCTAACTTGGATGTTAAATCAATGTTGGTAATTGGTTCATCAAACAAAATGATTCTTGGTTGACGTGCTACTTCGCGGCCTACCGCGATTTTTTGACGTGTTCCGTTATCTAATTCTTCAACTTGGCGTTTCAAAACACTGGTTAAGTCCAAAATCTCTGCAACTTCATCAATTCGTTTATCTAATTCAGCTTTGCTTAGTTTTTCAGACAACAAAGGCAATTCAAGATTTTTTCTCACACTTGTACCGCGATAAATTACTGGGTATTGGAAAACCATTCCAATGTTTCTTCTTTTAGTTGGAACATTTGTTACTTCGTGTTCACCAAAGAATACTTTTCCTGAAGTAGGAGTTTCTAAACCAGCAATCATTCTCATCAATGTTGTTTTTCCACAACCTGAAGGCCCAAGTAAAACGGTTACTGAAGATTTAGGGATTGTGAAGCTGATGTTGTCTACTGCTGTGAAATCAGCGAATTTCTTAGTTACATTTTCTAATCTAATGTCATACATGGGAAACTCCTTGACCTACGCGCATACCTGAAGTGGCATCAAACAAAACAAGAGCTTCTGGTTTATAGGAAACTGAAACTGTATTTGATTTCAACTTCGCCAAAGATTCATTGTCTGTTCTTGATATAACGGTCACAAAATTCTTATCTTTAACTTCAAAATAAACAGCAAATTCAGAACCAAGATTTTCCATTAAACCAACCTGGGCACTGGTTGATCCTGAGCCGATAACGAAACCTTCTGGTCTAATACCGGCAACTACATTTGAGGAAGCTGAATCCATCTTGACTTTGGTGCTTCCCAAAATTGAGGTGAAAGTAGTTCCTGATAATTCACCTGGCAAAATATTTGCTTCAGGAAAACCAAGTGAATTCATACTTGCCACTGAATTAGGGGTGTCATAAACAACATCAAGTGAGTCTTGTTGCACAATTTTTCCTTGCGCCAAGATCATGACAGTTCTTGCTAGAGATAAAGCTTCTAATGGATCAGAAGTCATGTAAACAAATGAAACTTTTAGTTCTTCTTGGGTTTTTCTTAAATCATCAATTAATCTTTCGCGAAGTTTAAAGTCCAACCCCACCAATGGATCATCTAATACATAAACATCTGTTGCTTTTGCTAAACCTCGAGCAATAGCCACTCGTTGTTTTTGTCCACCAGATAATTGTTCTGGTTTTTTTCCTAGTAAGTCTTTAATTCTTAATAATTCAGCAACTCTTTCTACTGCTTCTTTCTTTGTGGCATCTGTTGCCTTAGCTAAAACTAGAGGGTATTCAATATTTTCCTGAACTGAATAATGTGGATAAAGAGCAAAGCTTTGTGGCACATAACCAATATTTCTTTCACCAGCAGATGCCTTGGCAACATCTTGACCTCGAACAATAATTTGTCCAGCATCAACTGGTTCTAAGCCCATGATAGTTCTAACTAAAACTGATTTACCATTTCCTGGCTTTCCACAAATAACAGAAAAATCATTCATGGCAGCTGTGAAAGAAAGGTTATCTAAAACAACTTTATTGCCATAGGACTTTGACAGTCCTGTAACTTTAAGTGCTAAATCGGCCATTTTTAATATTCTCCTGTTTAAAAACTTCTCTTAGGTCTACCGAGCTCAATTAAATATGGTGTAACTAATATTGAGAAAGCAAAAATTACAACAATTACCAAAAGAATTACTAAAGTTTTTCTTAAAGTTTTCTTGCCATCCCATTCAGGATTAATGTTGCCAAGGGCAACTTGCAAGGTAACAACTACAAAAAGCAGTCTAAAACCCCACACATAAACGGTGTAGGTAAATTGTTGAGCCAACATCAAAAGAGCCACAATAAGTAGATAAATATTTATTCTTTGCGCACGAGCCGCAAAAGGACCTTTGTTAGCTTTTACAGTGGTAGCCATTTATACCTCACCTCGAACAGTTCCGAAGGTGAGTCCAACTAGTAGATACTTCTGGAAAGCATAAATAACAATTACGAGAGGTAATACATAAAGTGTTCCAATGGAGGCAACATAAGCCCAGTCAATTGCTCCACCTTTAGTAGATCCGGTAAACAAACCAACTGGAATACCAAATGTTTTTGCTCCACCAAGTTGGAAGTTGAACAAGAATTCATTCCACACAAACAAAATGTTGAACACAAAAGATGCCACTAAACCAGGTTTAACTTGAGGCAGAATTACTTTAAACATAATGTGCCAACGAGAAGCGCCATAAACTAAACCGGTTTCATCAAATCTTTGTGAAATTCCATCTAAGAATCCTTTGAGAATCCAAACAGAGAATGGGATTGAAAACATCGCGTAGAACGCAATCAAACCAATGTAGGTGTCTTTTAATTTAAGTAAGTTAAACAATTGGAAATAAGGCACCACGAAAGCTGCTGCTGGCACAAATCTTGTTGAAAGCAACAAGAACATTAAGAAGTCAGTTCCTGCTGGTTTGTAGCGTGAGAATGAATAAGCAGCTAAATATGACACCAGAATTGCAATGATTACAGATCCGAATGAGTAAACAATGGAATGAGTGAAGTAATCAAAAGTATTATCAAAACTCAAGGCTTCGGTGATGTTGTTAAGGGTTGGTTTGAAGAAAAACACTGGTGGAGAAACCACGATGCTGTCTTTTGGCTTGAAAGCTGTGGAGAAAATCCAAGCCACAGGAAGAAAGAACAAAATTGCCACAGACCAAGCACCAATGGTGGCAAACTTAATTGGGCCAGCTTTACGTTTTGGTTTGAAAATTGTTTCAGCCATTTTATTGTTCAGCCTTCTTTCTTGCGTTCAAGATATATAGATAAATCGCAGTCAAAGCAATTGCAATAAACATCAAGAAAACAGAAACGGCTGACGAATAACCAAGTTTGAATGACTTAAAGGCGAATCGATACAGAGAAACTGCAATTAATTCTGTTCTATCTCCTGGACCGCCACCTGTCATTACATATGCCAAGTCCATGGTCTTGAAAGCATCAATTGTTCTTAACAAAATTCCCAAACCTAAAATGAATTTTGCATGTGGCCAAATAACTGTGGTGATTAAACGAGTTAATGGCAAACGATCAACTTGTGCTGCTTCTAATTCAGCTTTTGGAACAGAACCAAGGGCTGCCAATGTCATCAAAGTCATAAATGGTGTCCACATCCAGGTATCAACAAAGACAAGTGTTGGGAAAGCCAAAGTTTGATCAGTTAAAGTGTCAAATCTTTCAAATCCTAAAACTGAAACAAAATAATTTATTACACCCAGTGTTGGATCAAGAATGAATTTCCAAAAAAGTGAAGTTGCAATTGGTGTTACAACCATTGGAGTAAAGAAAAGAGTTAAAGCAAGACGTCGTCCTGGCATCTTGTCGTTCTTCCAGAACAAAACACCAATTAGAATTCCCAAGAATGTTTGTAAAATAACTGCACAAAGTAAGAAAACAAATGTTCTGGAAACAGATCCTGCTAGTTGCTGATTTGCTAGGAAATCAAAAAAGTTTCTAAAACCAATTAATTTTGGTTTATTTGCTGAAGTAAGAGTGTAATCATAAAAAGCTAAACCAAACATCCAAATTGTTGGTAAAACGCTCATTAAAATAAAGAAGAACAAAACTGGAGCTAATAAACCCCAAGAAAACCAATTCTTTTTTGACTCTGGCTTCTTAGCCTTTGGAACATCCTTGATGGATTTCTCAAGTGTCTCAACGCTCTTGGCCATTACCATCCCTTGTGACTAAAGGTTACTTACTAAAAATTTAACTTGACGCCAATCATAAGAGTTGTGTTGGTGCCCTGGCTAACCAGGACACCAACACAATGATCTTTGCTCTTAACCCTTAGAGAGTTAGAGAGTCGACATTCTCCGGAGGAGCTGTCTGGGTACGGCCAGCATTGAACAGAATTTGCTGTTGTTTTGCTGCAGCGTATTCAAGAGCTTCTTTTGATGTCTTAACTGTTCCAGTTGCGACACCGTTGAAGGCTTCTTGTTGTACTGCGAGCATTTCAGCATATTCAGGCAAATGCCAGAAGTCTTGTGAGCGGCCTTCTTCTAACATGTAGAGGAATGGCTTCACATAGTGAGCGACTTCTAGGTACTCAGGGTTTGCAGCACCTTCTTTACTCCAAGGCAATCCACCTTCGTTCTTGATGAACTTGTCTTGAGTTTCTTTGGTGTACCACCACTTGAGAACGTCTACTGCCACTCTCATGTGATCGTCATCATTGAAGGAGTTGATTACCCATGGTTGACCACCCATTGCACCAATAAGTTGTCCGTTCCACTTTGGAAGTGGAATTGAGAGAACCATATCTGGTTTAACAACAGCATCTGGTCCACCCATAAACTTACCAACTGCTAACCATTGCCAAGCGGAGAAACATTTTCCACCGTTGAAAAGGTCGAGTAGGTTACCGATACCGAATGAAGCAGCATCCTTTGGTTGATATTTCATCAAACCAATGAATTGATCCATTGCAGCAGCATTGATATCAGAGTTTAGAATTCCGTAAACATCTGAAGTTGCTGGATCCCAAATCTTTCCGCCTGTTGAATAAGCGAATGGATAGTAGGCACAGCTAAAGAAATCGTATTCTTTCGAATACATCATTGCTGTTCCGTACATTTCCTTGTCTGGACGATGGAAGAATTCAATGATCTCAACTAGATCTGTGAATTCAATTTCGTACATTGCTTCAGCTGTTGTTGGAAGATCTTTACCAGTTTTAGCTTTGAATGCAGCTTGTTCTGCTGGATCTTCTAACATATCTTTACGCATGAATACACCTTGTGTATCAGGCATTTGTGGGAAGCCCCAACGAATTCCTGAACCATCTGGGTAAACCTGGTAAGTGTTTGTTACCAAACTTGAAAATGGTGTGATGTCTAGTTCTGGGTTAGCTGCGAAGACATCGTCTGCCTTAACAATCCAACCTGGTTCTGCTAGTGCACCTAACCATTGTGAATCAACGATCAAAAGATTGTAATCTTGTGATCCTGATGCAAGTGTTGGAGAAATCTTTTGGAAAAGTTCTCCGAATCCACCTTCGATGAAAGTAATATCGTTAACTGTGTAACCATATTTTTCTTTTGCGTAGGCTTGAAAGTCTGGCCATAGTGTTGCTGGCGCAGAACTTGGAGGCCAACCTGCAACGCGTGAATATGCAAAGTCAATTGTTTTACCTTGCATGTTTTCTGCGTTGCTTCCATACAATGGTGAATCTGCTGAAGGGGCTGCGCCGCCTTCTGCTGAATCTCCACTGCTGCAAGCTGCCAACAGACCTGCTGCTGGGATTGCAACGCCTGCCGCGGCGCCAGCCTTTATAAGGCGACGACGGTCAAGCTTCATTTTTGTCTCTTCTGACAAGTGAGCTCCTTCTCAAAAAAGATCGACCCAAGATAGGTCGGTCTTAAAGGCAATAATGGGATACAGATAGGTATCCCGTCAAGGCAAATGGACATTTATTCGTAACAATTAGATAACGCTATTGTGAGGGGCTATGGGGAGTAAATCGCTCTTCGCAAAAGCGAATATAGAACTGAGGCTGGTGTGACTAAATACCGAATTGTCGTAGGTTCTGATTTTGCTGGCTTTGAACTTAAAGAACTACTTAAGAAATACCTCCAAAGTGATCCTCGAGTTTCTGAAGTCATCGAGATGGGTGTTAATTCTTTAGATGACAAAACAGATTATCCAAATATTGGATTTGCCTTAGGTGAAAAAATTAAAGATCAAAAAGCTGATCGTGGTTTATTAGTTTGTGGCACCGGAATTGGCATGGCAATTTCTGCGAACAAAGTTCCAGGAATTAGAGCAACAACAGTTCATGATCCATATTCTTTAGAAAGAGCAGTGTTAAGTAATAACTGTCAAGTAATAACAATGGGTGCTCGCGTTATTGCACCAGAATTAGCTTTAAGTCTTATCAAGCCTTGGCTTGATTATGTTTTTGATGAACAAGGACCAAGTGCACCAAAGGTTAAACAAATTAATGAATTAGAAAAGGAAGCGAGAAAATAATGAGTAAAGGAACAATTGCATTTCCTATAGCTGATGGTGTTGAAGATTTGGAATATCACGTAACCAGAATGCGTTTAGAAGAAGATGGTTTTAAAGTTGTGAGTGCTGGTTTAGATAAAAAACAAATTATAGGTAAAAATGGTTTAAAGATTGATATCGATGTTTTGATTTCTGATTTGAAAGCAAATGATTTAAAAGGTTTAGTGCTAGCCGGAGGTTGGGCACCAGATAAATTAAGAAGATATGACAATGTAATTAATTTGATTAAGGAAATTAATTCTCAAAATAAAGTAATTGGAATTATTTGCCACGGTGGATCATTAGCAGTTTCAGCAGATATTTTAAAAGGAAAAAAAGCAACTGGTTCTTTGGGCATTAAAGATGATTTGGTTAATGCTGGAGCAACTTGGGTTGATGAAGCAGCCTTTAGTGAAGGCAATTTAGTTTGGGGTCGAGTAGTAGCTGACATTCCTGACTTTTGTCGTGAAATGGTTAAGACTTTAAATAAGTAGTTCTTTCACAATGTGAAACTGTCTCTTTGTCTTTAGTTGTCTATATATATAGAAAACAATCTGCACATATATATAGTGCGATTTCCTCAGAGAAACATCACTTGACCGATTACAGAATTTAAGGGTAATGTCCCATTCTGTATACAGAATTGAATACTAAAACGATGAGGACCAGTAGATAAAAAATGGCGTTAACCCATAACGAAACCAGATCAAATTATTTAATCAACCAAATAGCTCGAGAAATCGGCGCCATCGTGGGACATGAAAATGTCACCCAAGATAAAGCCAAAAGAATTGAACAAGCCAGTGACTGGTCTTGGATGAGTAAGTATTTGTTATCAAAAAATGAAGAACTACCAATTGCCGATTTAGTGGTTTCACCTAAATCAACTGAAGAAGTTTCTAAAGTTGTAGCTTTGGCCAACGATTACCGCATGCCAGTAATTCCACGAGGTGGAGGATCTGGAACACAATCAGGAACATTTGCTTTATATGGTGGAATCGCACTTGATTTAAAAAGATTAAACAAAGTAATTGATATTGATGAAAATTCCATGATTGTCACAGTTGAAGCAGGTCTTGATGGTTCTGAATTAGAAAAAGTATTAAATGCAAAAGGTTTAACAATGCCTCATTACCCTGGTTCACATTTCTTTGGTGCAACTATTGGGGGAAGTTTAGCTGCCCGAGGCTCTGGTGTGGTTTCAACTAAATATGGCAAAGCAGAAGATTTAGTTTTACAAATTGAAGCTGTAATGGCAAATGGAAAAGTAATTGACACTCTGCCAGTTCCAAGTCATGCTTCAGGTCCAGGAATTATTCAAACTCTTGTTGGTAGTGAAGGAACTCTTGGTGTTATTACCAAAGCTGCCATGAGATTAGAACATTTACCTGAATCAAGAGTGTTCTTGTCATATGGTTTCAAAGATGTAAACACTGGCATTGAAGCTGCCAGATTAATTATGACTAAGAGATGGAAGCCTGCAGTTATCAGACTTTATGACGAAGCTGATACTAAAAAACTTTCAGAATTTTTAAACCTTGGTGTGCAAGGTGTATTAATGGTCATAATGTGTGATGGCACCAAATCATTAACTGATTTGGAAGCAAAAGAAATAGATTTGATTTGCACTGGTGTGGGCGGTAAACCACACGGACCGCAAGTTGGTCAAAACTGGTGGGACGGGAAATATGAGCCATTTAAACATGGCAATATTCCTGCCCCACCAATGATTTATGGCACCACAGATACTTGTGCCAGATTTAATGATTTACCTGCCATCTACAAAGCCAAAAAGGAAGTGGTGGAAAAACAGTTTGCTCACCACAAAGCTCGCTACACCGCTCACTTTTCTCACTGGTTTCCTTGGGGCGGCATGATTTATGACCGCTTCTATGTAGATAACCCACCTACAGATATTGACGAAGCCATGAAATTGCACGACGATTTGTGGAACGCAGCAATTGATGCGTCCTTGAAAAATGGTGGCACCTTAAACGAACATCACGGTGTTGGTTTAAAACTAGGACGTTTCATGAAAGCACAACACGGTTCATCATGGGAATTCATGTTGAGTCTAAAAAAAGCGTGGGATCCAAACGGCATCATGAACCCAGGAAAACTTGGGTTTGGTCCTCCGGGTTCTGCGTAAAAACAACAAGGTTTAGTAACTAAGAACTTAGTTACTAGAAGGGAAAAGCAATGCATTTATCTATGCATAACTGGATGCGTGCCGAGCCGTTGGAAACAACCATCGCCCGACTAGCTAAATACGGTTACAAGAGTATTGAAATCAGTGGAGAGCCAGAAAAATATCCATCTGCCGATACTCGCGATTTATTAAAGAAATACAACCTAAAGTGTTGGGGTTCTGTAACTCTGATGCTTGGTGAAAGAAATCTTGTTGCAAAAGATGAAAGAAAAAGAGCAGCAAGTGTTAAGTATGTAAAAGATTGCATCACTATGGTTAAAGAACTTGATGGAACAGAAATGACAATTGTTCCAGCAACCGTAGGAAAAATTACTCCAGATGCAACTCCAGAAGAAGAATGGAGCTGGGCAGTTGCAGGAATGAAAGATATCTATGCACACTCCCAAGCTGCAGGTGTGAAGTTAGCAATCGAACCTCTAAACAGATTCGAAACTTATTTCATTACCCGTTGCGAACAAGCTCTAGCTTTAGCTGAAGCAACTGGTCCAGATTGTGGAGTATGTCTAGACGCATTCCACATCAACATCGAAGAAGAAGACCTATACGCAGCAATTCGTTTAGCTGGCAAGAAACTAAACGACTTCCACGTTGCAGATAACAACCGTATGCCAGCAGGACACGGTGATTATGACTGGAAGAAAGTTGTAGCCACTTTGAAAGAAATTGGTTATGACGGTGCGCTAACTGCAGAATTTGTTGCTCCAGTTGATAGAACTCCAGCAAACAAGTTCCCAAATGCTTTGGATATGAATCCACCAGGAATCGATCCAGATCAATTGAAGTTCATCATTGACCACGGTTCATCAATTCTTACCGAAGAATTTTATGACTGGTTGGTTAAAGAGAACGCAGATACATTACTACCTCTTATTTAATTAAATAAGAAACATAAATTAACGACTTCGGGAGACTTTGGTGAAAGATTTAGTGCTGGTAATTGGCACACTCGACACCAAAGGCCCCGAAGTCGCTTATGTTAGAGACAAATTAAAAGAGTACGGACTTAATCCCTACGTAATTGATGTAGGAATATTGGGTGAACCAATCGGAATCACCCCAGATTTTTCTAAAGCACAACTTGCCCAATTTGGTGGCACCACAATTGAAAAAGTTCAAAACGCAGGATCTCGCGGTCTTGCTGTGGAACAAATGCGTGAATTTGTTATTAAAAAAGTTAGCGAGATGGTTGCCAACAAAGAAGTAATTGGCGGAATTGGTTTAGGTGGTGCTGAAGGTGGCGTGATGACAGCTGCAGCATTAATGGCTTTACCAATTGGGGCACCAAAAATTGTTATCTCACCTATTGCATCCGGTAAACATGAATTTGCACCATTAGTTGGAACCACCGACATGATGACAATGCATTCCATTGTTGACATCTTGGGATTAAATGACATTTCCAAAACTATTTTTGATAACGCAGCTGCTGCAGTTTATGGAATGATTCAAAAAGGTCATCAATTAGCAAAACCAAAACCTGGTACAAAAGCAGTTGCCGTAACAATGCTAGGAAATACCAACACAGCAATAACTGCGATGCAACCATTAATGAAAGAAGCAGGTTATGAATTAGTGGTATTTCACGCCAACGGTGTTGGTGGACCTGCGATGGAAGAGTTAGCCCAAGCTGGTCAATTTGTAGGAATCATTGATTTCACAACCAATGAAATGGCTGCAAACATGTTTGGTGGAATTCATGTTGCAAACGAAAACAGATTAAAAGTTGCCGGAAGATTAGGTTTGCCCCAAGTAGTAGTGCCTGGTTGTGTTGATTTTATTGTTTTTCATGCTCACACAGTTCCTGCAGAATTAAAAGATAGACCTCTTTATAACCACAATCCTGAATATTGGTTAGTAAGACTAGATGGTGAAGAGATGGAAAAGTTAGCTAAAAAGTTTGCTGATTCTTTGAATGAATCAAAGGGTGCAGTGAAAGTAGCAATTCCCACCAAAGGAATATCTATTCCTAACAAAGTTGGTGGTGTTTTCTTTGATCCTGTGGCTGATAAAAAATTTATGGATCAAATGCAAAACGACTTGAAAGACGACATTGAGGTCGAAAGCTTCGAGATGCACGTTAACGATGCGCAATTTGGAATAGCAGTCGGTAAACTTTTTATCGACATGATGAATAAGGAGAAAAAATAAATGGCAAAGCACCCAATCAGAAAGTTTCAACGCCTCACCACAGGTGATGATGCGTTCAGAGCAAAATTTCGTTCCTGGGACATGACTGAGTTGTCCTTTGTCGATATTCGCGAATACTTAAAAGAAAAAGACACAGTGCTTGTGCCAATGGCTTCAACTGAACAACATGGTCCACATTTACCTCTTTTCACAGACACCATTACTGCAATTGAAGTTGCCCAAAGAGTTTCTGAAGCAATTGGTGTATTTCACACTCCCCCAATCTGGACAGGTTATTCACCACAACACATGCATTTGCCAGGTGAAGGAAGAGGAACAATCACAATTAAAGCTTCCACATTAAATGCTTTGATGTATGACGTTGCTAGATCTTTAATTCATCATGGTTTCAACAGAATTATTTTCATTAACGGACATGGATCAAACACTAAAGTTGTTGATCCAGTGTTAAGAAAATTACGCTACGAAACTGGAGCACTAATTGGTTTTGTTCGTCCATACATGGAACGCTACGTTGGAGTGCTAGAAGGATTAATGGAAAACCCACCAGAAGAAACACCAGGTTGGCATTCATCTGAATTAGAAACTTCACAAGACATGGCCTATGACCCAGACTTGGTGAGAATGGAACGTGCTTATCCTGAAAAAGCACACATTCCAAGTTTCTTACCAAAGAGTTTCCAAAAAAATGATGGCATGCCAGATGTTGAATTTGAAGGTTACCAATACTTCACATTCCCTATGGATCACCATGAATTTGTGGAATCTGGCACAATTGGTAATCCAATGAGAGCCACCATGGAAAAAGGCGAAGAAGCATTTCGTCGTTTATCAGAACACACTGCCAAAGCTATTTTGGAATTAACAAAAGTTCCAGTAACAGTTACTAACAGAGAATTTGTTGATCGCGTTTAATCATGACCACAAAAACTAACGAGTCGCAGGCATCTTCCCTAGTTACTGATGCCTACGACTATTTAGTTGAAGCGATCACTTCTTTTAAACTTCCCACAAATGCACCCATCAGTGAAAACAAATTAGCAAGCCAATTAGGTATTTCTAGAACACCAATTAGACAAGCTTTACAAAGACTTGAATCTGAAGGACTTATTACTAAAAGTGATTCATCTAGATTTAGTGTGGCCCTTGTTACCCCTAAGCAAGTTGAAGAAGCTTGTGACTTATTACAAATTATTGATACTTATCTTTTCACTAAAGCTGCTCAAAACTTAGACAAGAAAAGTGCTGATGAACTTATTGCAATCAGTCAAGAAATGATTGATGCTGCTGAAAAAAATGATCGTGAAAAGTGGAGCAAAGCTGACACTAAGTTTCATGACTTGGTTATTAAAGCCGCAGATAACCAAACAGTTGCTGGATTAGCAATTGTGACAAGAAGAAAGATCCAAAGATTTTGGACCAAATCTGCAGTTTATGAAAACAGATTAGGTTCATGTTCAAAAGAACATGAGGTTTTAGCAAAAGTAATTGTTAGCAAAGATTTGAAAGCAATTGAACCAGCAGTTATTGCGCACATGTCACATATGCGCTCAAGTATTCTTAGAATCCTTGAAACTGCTGCTGTTTTTTAATTTATAAACAAATTCCAACAGAGTCGCGGCAACTATAGTTAAAAGTTGAGTTCTCTGGATCAAATTCTGCTATTCCAGTTATCTCAATTGTTGGTGGATTATCAAATGAGGTTTCCACATCTCTATCTAAATAGGTAACCTCGAATTTACCGCCCACAAATTCAATACCTTTAACATCAATTCGATCCCCTAAGAATGATGTGTTTTCAACTATTGGAGTTGGTCCTGAAGTAAGAATTCCGATGTAATAAAAAGTTCCTGATCCACCAGCGTCATTAATTAAAATTACGGCGGTGTCATCTGTGCCATCACTATTAATGTCTCCTGCGGCTTTAAAATCAAGAAGTTTAAATTTGTTCAAAACATCAGATGACTTATCTACTTGTTGCTCTAAAGAGCCATTAACTAATGTGTAAAGAATTCCATCAACGTAGTAACCAGCATTTGCAGGATCTGCAGGATTTTGAATAACTACTGGAACATCATTTACTGCTGCTGGTGCAGATTCAGTTGCTCCGCCACCACAAGCTGTCAAGAAAAGGCTCACAACACTCAATATCGCTAATTTTGTTTTCATAACAAGAATAGTATCGGTGATTCACATAGAATCCAAACATGTTTAAAAGAAAAGTCAAAGCAAAAGAGTACTCATCAATTACCATTGCTGGACTTGAAATTGTGACCAATTCCATAATGATGCCTAATTCAAATTATGAGAATTCATTGTTACCTGAATTGTGGGAAGAGTTTTGGTCAATATTCCCAAAATTAGGTGTTAGATCAACAGGAACTTGTTTTGGTGTTTCAATCCCTATTGATCAAGACTCGCAACCAGGAAAGATCAAATACATAGCAGGCGTTGAATTCAAAAGAGGAGTTCCGCCAGGTCTTGAATTCAAAACCATAGTTGTTCCAGCAGGAAAATATGTTCGATATACCCACAAAGGTTCTATGGACAATTTAAGAGAAAGCTATCTTGATGCTTACACAAATTGGTTTCCTGCCACGAATATGAAAATGAGAAATGCTCCACATCTAGAACTTTATGATGAAAGATTTCTTCCAGCTAGTAATAAATGTGAAATGGATATTTTAATTCCAGTCAAATAATTACCTTGTTATATTTACAACTTCTCTTTTGTCAGCTACCCAGTCCATCACAGCAAACAAAACGCCTGAAACCACAAATGTTAAGTGAATAAAAATTCTCCACTTAGTTCCTTCACCTACTGTTGCATCACCAGATAATTCGATGAAATCCTTTAATAATTCAATAACAGAAATTGCCACCAAAGAACCAATCAATTTAATCTTTAGACCAGAAAAATCAATTGTGCCCATCCAGTGTGGTCTATCAACTGATTCATGAGCTGCATCAATTCTGGAAACAAAGTTTTCATAACCTGCAAAAATAACAATTAAAATAAGGTTTGCCAGCAATGTTAAATCAAGTAGTGCCAAAATTTCTAAAACAAACTCTTGATTTGATTTATCACCAAAGTGAGTAATGATTGTTATAAATTCTTGAACAAATCTGATAGCTAAAAGAATCAAAACTCCAACAAGACCCACATAAAGTGGCATCAATAACCAGCGGGCTCTAAATAGTCCTGTTTCTACGGCATGTGAAAATTTTGACACTTAAACTCCCTATTTCTTAAAACTATATACATAAGAAATAGAAAAAGGCCTGATTGAAATTAATCAATCAGGCCTAATTTTGTTAATTAACCTTTTTTTACTCCATCAGCAAAGCCTTTGAGCACAACTGCAAGAGAAGTTGCACCAGCGTCTTGATGTCCTTTAGCGCGATCACCTAGTCGAGATGCTCTACCTTTTTGGGGCACAAGATTTCTAGTGTCCTTGGCAGCTTTTAATGCACGTTCTGCTGTTGAAAGTAGTGCTGCTTCAAGATTGCCACCTTTTGCAGCTAAAGCTTGAATGTGATCAATTGCTGGATAAAAAGCATCCAACAATGTTTTGTCACCTAATTGAGCTTTACCCAATTTTTGAATTGCATCAGCCATGGCACGATAAACATTTGCCCAGTCTGAGATTTCATTCAAATTTGGTTTTCCTTTAACAACTTCTGCAGCGGCTGCAAATGCTGCTTCATAAAGAGGCCCAATGGTTGCGCCCACTTCATCGGCATAAGCATCAGCTGCTGATTGAAAGGCTTCACTTGGTGTGCAATTGGATGGCAAATCTTTAGCAGCACGAGAAACCGCGCGCATACCAATTGTCATTGATACACCGTGATCGCCATCGCCTACTTCACCATCTAGTTCACACAAATAATCTTTATTTTGTTCAACTTTTTTAGCAACTAACACTAATGATTTAGCTACTAAAGCTCCAGTTACGTTAGCCATGATTTTTCTCTCCTCACACCTTCTTGTACATGCAGGTATCAACAGTTGTGTTCTTGATCAAATCGTGCATTTCAGAATCAAGACGAAGCAATGAAACTGAAGTTCCTTGCATTTCTAATGCTGTTACTTGGTTACCAACATGTTTAAACTTAATGTTTATTTTGTTAGCATCACAGATTTGTTTAACTCTGCGATAAACAACATAAAGTTCTTCAGCTGGGGATCCACCTAAACCATTAACTAGTAAGGCAACATCTGAACCTTTGTAATCAAGATCAGCCAAAATTGAATCCATGATTTCATCAATTACTGAATCAATTGGACGAACCTTAACTCTTTTAATACCAGGTTCACCGTGAATTCCTAAACCAATTTCCATTTCATTATCAGGTAGTGAAAATGTTGGTTTACCATTTGCTGGCACGATGCAGGAAGTTAATCCCACACCAACAGTTCTAGTGTTTGCATTTGCTTTTGCAGTAACAGCTACAACTTCATCTAAAGATGCCATTTGTTCTGCTTTTGCTCCAGCAACATGCCAAACTAAAAACAATCCACCAATACCGCGACGTTTATGTGCTTGATCTTTTGGTGCTGATAAAACGTCATCATTTAATACAACGGTTTGAACTTTAATTCCCATTTCGCGGCATTTGTCTTGTGCTTTATCAAAGTTGATGCAATCACCTTGATAATTTCCGTAGGTATACATAACACCTGCGCCGCTGTTAACTGCCAAAGTTGCTTCAATAACAGGTTTAGCTGGAGGGGAAGCAAAAACGTTTCCAAAAGCAGCACCGTCTGCCATTCCTTTTCCAACGTAACCTGCAAATGCTGGTAAGTGTCCTGAACCTCCACCCACCACAATTCCAACTTTTCCTGGAATCGGGGAATTAGCTCGGGCAATTGAGCGCTTGCCAACTCTTTTAATAATGTGATCGTTTGCTGCTACGTAGCCTTCGACCATTTCTTCGACCATGTCAAAGGGGTCGTTAATAAGTTTTTTCAAAAGACCTTCACCAGCCTCTCTCGCAAAGTCCTCACCTCATCATCGAGGTGGAGTTACTGGAAGCGTAATACGGTCTTGAATAAGTCGTAAAGATGCGCCTATGGTTATGCCTACGAATCTGTATACAGGAAGGTATCCAAAACCAGATGGCAAAGAAAACCTTAGGTGTGGCCATGATCGGCTATGCCTTCATGGGCAAAGCCCATTCTCAAGCTTGGCGAAACGTAGGAATCGTTTATGACCTACCAGCTGAAATCAAAATGGTGGCAGTTTGTGGCAGAAACGCAAGCAACACTCAAGAAGCAGCAGATCGACTTGGTTGGGACGGAATTGAAACTGATTGGAAAAAATTATTAACACGTTCAGATATCGACATCATTGATATTTGTACACCAGGAGATTCACACGCAGAAATAGCAATTGCAGCCCTTAATGCTGGCAAACATGTTATTTGTGAAAAACCATTAGCAAACACAGTTGCAGAAGCAGAACTTATGGTTGCTGCAGCAAATGCCAACAAAAATGTTAAAAACATGGTGGCATTTAATTACCGCCGTGTACCAGCTGTGGCACTTGCTAAAAAAATGATAAGTGATGGAAAACTGGGCCGAATATTTCATATCCGTGCTCGCTATTTACAAGACTGGATTGTTGATCCTAATTTCCCATTAGTTTGGAGATTAGAAAAAGACAAAGCAGGATCTGGTGCATTAGGAGATATTGGTGCACATGCAATTGATACAACCCAATTTGTTACAGGTCAAAAACTAATTGGTGTTTCTGGATTAACAGAAACATTTATTAAAGAAAGACCACTGCCTGGAGATTATTCAGGTTTACAAGCAAGTGCTTCAGGAAACAAAATGGGCAAAGTTACCGTTGATGATGCTGCAGTATTTGTTGGTAGAACAGATGGTGGCGCATTAGCAACTTATGAAGCAACACGTTTTGCTACTGGAAGAAAAAATGATATGGGATTTGAAATCTTTGGATCCAAAGGTTCATTGAAGTTTTCTTTTGAAGACATGAATGAACTTTGGTATTTCGATAACACCGAAGGTGCAGAGACCGCAGGTTTCCAAAGAATTTTGGTAACCGAAGGAGTTCATCCATACATGACTGCATGGTGGCCACCAGGACACATCATCGGTTATGAACACCCATTCACACATGAAGTAAAAGATTTTGTGGAAAATATTGTTAATAACACAAATCCTGAACCTTCATTTGCTGATGGTTTACAAGTTCAAAAAGTATTAGATGCAGTAGAAAAAAGTTCCGCAAATAACGGTACTTTCCAAACAATAAAATAAGGAGGAAAGAAAACATGTCAAGACCAATTACGTTATTCACCGGTCAATGGGCAGATCTACCATTTGAAGAAATGTGCAGACTTGCATCCAGTTGGGGTTATGACGGATTAGAAATAGCTTGTTGGGGTGATCACTTAGACGTAGTTAAAGCTGCTGAAAGTGATAAGTATGTTCGCCAACAAAAAGATATTTTAGAAAAACACAACTTAAAGTATTGGGCAATTTCCAATCACTTAGTTGGACAAGCAGTTTGCGATAACCCAATTGATGAACGACACAAATCAATATTGCCTTCCCGAGTTTGGGGCAATGGAGATCCAGAAGGTGTTCGTCAACGTGCTGCAGAAGAAATGAAAACAACAGCAATTGCTGCTAAAGCATTTGGTGTTGACACTGTTATTGGTTTCACAGGTTCAAGCATTTGGCATTACGTTGCAATGTTTCCACCTGTAACACCTGAAATGGTTGCAGCTGGTTACAAAGACTTTGCTGATCGTTGGAATCCAATTTTAGATGTGTTTGATAAACAAGGTGTGAAGTTTGCACATGAAGTTCATCCATCTGAAATTGCTTACGATTACTGGACCACAGTTGAAACGATGAAAGCAATTAAACATCGTCCAGCATTTGGTTTGAATTTTGATCCAAGCCATTTCGTGTGGCAAGATCTTGATCCAGTTAACTTCTTACTTGATTTCAAAGATCGTATTTACCATGTTGATTGCAAAGAATCACGTAAACAATTAAACGGTCGAAATGGTCGTTTAGGTTCACATCTACCTTGGGCAGATCCACGTCGTGGTTGGGATTTCGTTTCCACCGGACATGGACATGTTCCTTGGGAAGATGTTTTCCGTGGTTTAAATTCAATTGGTTACAAAGGACCAATCTCTGTTGAATGGGAAGATGCAGGAATGGATCGCCTAATTGGTGGACCAGAAGCTCTTGAATTCATCAGAAAACTGAACTTCACTCCACCAAGTGCTGCATTTGATGCTGCATTTAGTTCCAAGAGTTAATTAGTTCAAAAACAATTAAGGCCTGGATAATTTATCCAGGCCTTAATTTATTGCTAATTAGAATTAATCCCCTAAAGGCAATGTTGGATTTGTTTTTGAAAATTCTAAAGTGGAATCTAAATCAATAATTCCTGCATCAGATCCAAGTCCAGTTGCCACCAATGATCCACAAGCACTTCCTAATTTGGCTGCTTCTTCAATAGTCATGCCGCGAGAAAGTCCTGCAATAAATCCACCAGTCCAAGCATCCCCACATCCTGTGGTGTCAACGACATCAACTTTGAATGCTGGAACTCTTAAACGCATGCCTTCTTTATTTTTAATTAAGCTTCCTCGAGCACCCATTTTAAGAACAACGTGTTTAGCACCAGCATTTAGAAAGAAATCACAAAGTTCATCTAAATCAGTTAAACCAGTGATCATTTGAGCTTCTTCTAAGTTAGGCATGAAGAAATCTAAATAAGGCATACTTGGCAAAATCTTTTCTGCCATGTTGTCTTGTTTAACACCCAAAATATCCATGGTGGTTATCGCTTTACCTTCGCGAGCAACTTTCAAAGTTTTTACCGTATCTTCGCCATCAAATTTAGGCATTAAATAAAAGCCACCGATGTGAACAAAGTCAGCGTTTTTTACAACATCTTGAGGAACATCTTCAAAACAAAATGTGGCATTAGTACCCATAACGTGAAGTGCTGGTCTTTCCCCATTTGGTCTAATTGGCAACATCGTGCCCGAAGTTTGCACACCTTTTTTTCTTTTCATATGACTTGTGTCAATGCCGTAGCGATTCATGATGCCCAACAAAACATTGCCCATTTCATCATCACCAGCTGCACCTACTGCTACAACTTTGCAACCAAGCTTTGCCATATCAACAGATGTTCCAGCAGCTGTTCCTGCTGCAGTGATTCTTATTTCATCAATTAGTGCAATGTTTTGTCCTGGTGGAATCTCTGAAACGTGTCTGCCTAAAACATCTAAAATATGCACACCCATTGAAACAACTGTTTTCATAAATCTCCTTAAAGTTTATTCAGCGGATGGTTTTGGTTCAGGGGATGCTTCGTCATCAGATAAACCTAATACCGGATCATCTTTTCTTTTACGGGCACGTCTTTTATCGTTTAGCCAGGCTATAAATGTTGCTACCGAAATTAGCAACAACACAGGTGCGGCAAGCAATGTCATGTTAACTGGATCTCCAGTTGGGGTAGCAATTGCTGAAAATGCAAAAGTAATCAAAACAACTAAACGCCATCTTGAAGTTATTGCTTTTGCTTCCAACATGTCAAAAATGTTTAACATCACAATAAATAAAGGTGTGAGAAAACTAATTCCAAACACTAAAACCATACGTAGAAAGAAACTTAAATATCTATCTACTGGAACATAATTTCCTACACCAAGGGGTGTAAAACCAAATAGCAATTGCAAACCAATAGGTAGGAAAATATAAGCAAGTACTGCCCCACTAACAAAAAGTGGTGTTGCAACACTGGCAAAAAGATATGCTCTTAGTTTTTCTTTTCTATATAAACCTGGAGTAATAAATCTCCACAGCTGATAAATCCAAATTGGTGAAGTGACCAACATTGATGTCACAACAGAAACTTTTATTTGAAGCACAAATGCATCAGCAACGCCACCCAAAACTAATCGAACATCTCGACCATTTGATTGAGCTTTTTCAACAATGACATTTACGGGTTGACTTAAGAGATCGAAAATTTGAGGATAAAAACCCCAAGCAGCAACTGTTCCAATAACAATTGCAACAGATGCTTTAAATAGTCGAGACCTTAATTCACGTAAATGTTCAATCAGCGACATTTCTTTAAATCGCTGCACTTTTGTTGCAGGCAAAACTAATTACACCTCCACCTAAATTAAATTTAAGCGGATTTACGCCTCAGGATTTTTTGGTTGTTCGTCTGACTTGGTGCCATCGTTTTTAGTTTCAGCTTTCAAAATACGAACTGAACGACCAAGGGAACGTGCCATGTCTGGCATGCGCTTTGCACCGAATAACAAAAGAATGATGAACAAAATGATCATCAATTCTGTAGGTCCTAGTTGCTTAAACATCTAATCTCCTTTTTAAAACTGCCCGGCGTGATAAAAATACTCCTTAGAAGCCAAAGCCTCCACCTCGAGGTTCTCACGAGGCTAGTTACTTGGTCAATCTGCTTTAAGCACAATAAAGGTCACGATTTGGGAACTATTTACCCCTTGTTTAGGACCTGATAGCCAATCGACAAGGACGTGGCAACGATTAACCAAAGTTGATACGGGATCAGAATCAAACCGAACCAAGCTTTGGTCTGAAAAGCAATGGCAACCATGGGAATTGTTAGTAATGCTGTTACCGCTAAAGAAATAGCAGCAAGAATCAAATTATGTTGAATATAAAAACTGTATGCCCACAACAAAGCGGTGACAACACTAAAAGCAAATAAAACTGTGTAAAGAACTCTGAAGAAACTATTTGCGTTATTAGCAACGAATATTCCTGCGATTATCAAAACCAGAAAGTTATATGGCCACGCTAAACCAAAAAGAAAATCAGGTGGTTGCCAAAAGGGGCGCTTTAACGATCTATAGAAACCATCACCAGAGTTAACCCATAAACCAGAACCAATGGCATAGAGGGCAACTAGAGAAACATTTAAGAAAGCAAAAATTGTTTTAGCCAATTGATTTAATCCTGTTCATTATTGTTTCTGCCATAACTTTTCAGCCATGAACTCGGGCACAATTAATTCGGACAACATTTGTGCTAACAGATCTCCTGATTCAATATTTATTGAAGCAGTGTTTCCTTTGGCATATGTACCAATTGAGCCAAAACTAGAATTTCTATTTGTTAACCATTCCACTGCTTGATTGTCCCATTGACTTCCGGTAAACATTAAAGCTTTGTAGTCAAGTGATTTTGTTAAATAAACATCCACATGAGACCAATCACCAGTTTCGCAACCATCGGATGAAAATCTTGGTCCTTCTCTAAACATTAGTGCACCTTGCAAAGCACTTCCACTTCTTTCAGCAGGTGCCATTAACCAAATTCCATCTTTACTAGTTGTTAAATTCATAAATGATTCGATCCACTGATTTTTAGAATCCAATAGTTTTTGAATTTGTTTACTGGCAATCTCACAAGATTGTTTAACTGAAGGTGCAATTCCTAATTGTTCTAAAAGTTGAAATAGACCAATTAAAGTTGCTCTATAAGACCAAATACTTACTCCACCAGTTTCTGGCGCAATAGGTAGTAACAAAACCTCTTCAACTAACTTGGTTATTTTGCTATTTGCCTCTCTAGTAAGGCCAATCGTTCTTATGTTTGCTGGCATATTTTCTAAAAATTTAATAACTTCCACACTTGTTCCAGAAGCAGAAATTGCCACAACCAAAGAATTGGCAGGAAATTCTTGCGGGGTTATCGCACTGGCAATTTCAGCAAAGGCAAGAAAACCTTTACTTCTTAATTGTCTTGCCACATCTTGGGCGGCATAAAAGCTAGAGCCCATGCCCACAAAATAGATAGGTTGATTCTTTTCAATAACTGGTAATTTCCAAATCTTTTCTTTACTAGCACTAACAATGACATTTGGAATTTGAGCCAGATCAGCACTAAATCCTGACACATTTGTTTCAGCCATGTCCCTATCCTAATTCTTGTTGCAATGAAATATCTATGAAAATACAGAA
>Ga0207935_1000070_pt1 | contig 28492 bp, 28 predicted proteins | sample LakMenEpi30Aug10_FD_150746 | JGI IMG/M metagenome (GOLD analysis project Ga0207935, IMG submission 150746) | Freshwater microbial communities from Lake Mendota, WI - 30AUG2010 deep hole epilimnion (SPAdes) | ecosystem: Environmental > Aquatic > Freshwater > Lake > Epilimnion/Euphotic zone ...
TACCCAAGACTCTAAAGTATAAGGGGATCTATTTAAAAATTGTAACGATGATGCATTAGAAAATGTTACACTTTCAGATTGTGTGTGATCAAAATCAAAATATCCATTTGTATTATATGTCGGTGTGTTAATAAGTGTACCATTATTATTGTTAATGCTTAAATCATTCCAAATTTGTCCAGTACTAAATCCAGGATAGCTATTTATATTACTAGCATCAAGATGCAAAACTAGTCCATTAGTTACTATAGAATTAGTAGTTATATTAGATATTGGATCTGTAGTAGCTTCTTTATCAATTACTCCTGATTTATTTATTCTAATATATTTACTAACTCCTCTTCCGCTTAAATTTAATTGAATTAAATCATTTATATAATCTAATTCTCCGCTAATGGGTTTAAAAGCAATATCTAGGGTTTGAGTGGAGCTAATATCAATGTTAGAACTAATTTTGATAGTTTCTGGATAAAGAGTCGAATTACAAGTACCTGCTGTTATAATATATGTTTTTGAATTATTTTCCACACATACTCTCCATTGTGAATTTTTATAATTATTTTTAGATAATTGTTGCGCTCTTAATAAAGCACTGTATAATGCTTCATGGGCAGAACCCAAATCATTGCGAACAACTACACTAGATACTAAAGGAGTAGTAATAGCTAGGAGAATAGATATTAAAACAATGACCAAAGTAATTTCTATCAACGTAAAACCTCTGTGTTTAGCTTTCATATAGTATTTTAAGCTTGGAAATTACCCACTAAACTATAGATTGGAAGTAGAATAGCTACAGCCAAGAATACAACTCCTATCCAAACTACAATCAATAAAGCTGGTTCTAATAGCACAGCAATATTTTTAGCAATTTGTTCTGATTCCTGTTCATATCTTTCTCCTAATTGCTCCAATACTTCTGGTAATTTACCTGACTCCTCTCCTGCTGTTATAATCTCTTGAGCAGTAAATGGAAATATAGAATTTGTTTTTTTCTTATTTAGATCAAATATATTATGAAAACTTTTACCACTTTGAATATAATTAGCTAAAAATTCAGTGTAGTTTTTATACATATAATAATCATGTATCTTAGATAGAGATAATAGTGCCTTAGTTATAGGAATACCAGAATTTAATAGCATTGCCAAATTATAGGAGAATCTAGAAACCTCAGTTTTTACGATTAAATCATTGAATATTGGCAGATGGAATAATAGCCATTGACCAGATTTTTTAGTTAATGGAAATACAAATAGTAATAACATTGAAAGTATTAATATTGCTAATGTTAAAGGAATAACTATATACCAATATTTAGACATAAATTCTCCCATTTGAATTAATATCTTTGTCATTACTGGTAACTTTACATTCATATTAGAAAAAACCTGTCCTATTCTTGGTAGAATGAAGGTTGATACTACTAAGCCCAACACAATAACTAAAGTTAGGACAAACACAGGATAAAACAAAGCTGACCTTAACTGCGCTATACGTCTTTGATCTTTATCTAGTGATATAACAGTTCTTTTAATTTTATCTGCTAAATTACCTGATTCTTCACCAATTCTAATTAAAGAAATCAAAAAGTCAGGTAAAAAGTTATGATCATGCATTGTTTGTGATAAACTACTACCACTTTCTACGCTACTTAACATTAAGTTAAGTGATTTTTTTAAAGATGTATCTTGAGTATTTTTATACAATATCCTTAAAGATGTATTAACACCCATACCTGATCCTACTAATAAGGATAGATTATCTAAGAAAGTTTTTTTTGCTTTATTAACCTTACTACTACCTCTCTTAACTTTAGTACGACCTGGGACTTGATTTTGAAAAGGTTGTTTTGCATCAAGTTGTTCAATTGTAGTAAAAACGGACTGATTACTAGTATCCACATTATAATTCAAATTAAGATTTTGATTGGATGCTGTATAGTCTGATTTTACCACTTGATTTACTAATGGATTTAAATTATCAACTTGGCTATTAGATACAGATGTATTTTTCTTCTTAAAAAACATATATCTTAATTATATTTCTTCTGGTATCTGTGAAACTCTCATAACTTCATCTAAAGTAGTAATCCCTATTTTCACTTTTTCTATTCCATCCTCAAAAAGCGATAAAGACCCCTGTTGGCGAGCTACCTTAGCTATTATATCAGAGGTCGGTTTATGTAAAACCAGCTCTCTTAATTCCTCTGACATTTCTATTAATTGATAGATTCCACTGCGTCCTTTATATCCTGTAAAGCTACAGTTTGAGCAACCTTTACCTCTATATAATGTCAATTTATCCTCTGAGAAGAATCTTTCTAAAGACTCTCCTACCGTTTCTTCTAATTCTACTCTATTAACTGTATAGGTATATACACAAGCTGGACATATCTTGCGAACTAATCTCTGGGCCACAATCAAATGTAATGTAGTAGATAACAAAAATGGATCAATATCCATATTGAGAAGTCTTGGCAATGTGCTTTGTCCATCATTAGCATGAACGGTTGAAAATAGTAAATGACCTGTTAAAGCTGCATTAATGGCAATCTGTGCTGTTTCATCATCTCTAATTTCTCCTACTAGAATTATATTAGGGTCTTGACGCAAAATTGACCTCAAACCACGAGCAAATGATAAATCTGTTTCTTTATTAACTTGCACATGATTGACACCCTCAATCTTATACTCAACGGGATCTTCAATAGTGGTTATATTCCTACCTTCATCATTAACTATTTTTAATATAGAATAAAGAGTTGTAGATTTCCCTGATCCAGTAGGACCTGTTACTAAAACCATACCAAATGGTTTTTGAGATGCTTTTCTTAGTGTTTTGATATTTTTTTCATTTAATCCCAGTGTGTCTAAAGTTATATTAGATAGTGTATTTATAAGCACTCTGAGGGCAATTTTTTCTCCATATACAGTTGGTAAAATTGAAACTCGAACATCTGTAATTAAATTATTTTTTTTAAAACGAATGGCACCATCTTGGGGAATGAAATGTTCATCTGTCCTTAATTGAGAATTAACCTTAATTAAATTAAGTATATTCTCATAATATGAAAACGGTATAGTACCTACTTCTTGCAACATACCATCTACTCTAAATCTAATTCTTACACTTTTATCATATTGAGGTTCAAAGTGAATATCTGAGACTCGCTCTTCTAAAGCTTCTTCTATTATCTCTTCCACAATTTCTGGAGCTACTGTGTCAAATTTATCCATTATGGATATGAATCTGGATGAAAGTGGTGCTTTATAATTTAATAAAGATTTATCTATATCTTGTGTTAAAGAATATCCAAATTCTATTGGTTTTTGAAATAGCTTAATAAGCTCTTGTGCTAAATCTTTTTCTTCCGTAATTTCTTTTTTCCCACCAATAAATCCAGTTTTCTCTTCTCTTTTAATAATTAATCTAGCATTACCCTGTAATACAACTGGATTATCTGATGAAATCTGTATTTTATCAGATAAATCTTTAAAGTACACTAATCGCAATTCTCTAGCCACAGACTCGGGTATTTTCATCACATCATCTTTGGATGGAATAAATGTATTTAAATCAAAATAAGATACACCCCAACTCTCTGCTAAAGCCTGACCTATAATGTCGTAAGTAATTATACTATTCTGTACTAAATAATCTATTGCAATAGCTGGATCATTATTGGTACTAGAAAGTGCCACCTTACAATCATCTAGAGTTATATATTGTGTATTTACTAACAGATCTAATATTTCTTTTGGTTGCATAATATGTTTTTAATTTTATTAGTTTAATTATATCACATAAACTAATTTATGTTATTAAAACTTGTTTTACAGCTTCAGCCAATTGACTGATTGAAACTTCAGATTTAACATAATAGGCGGTTATACCTAATTTTTCAACGCGAGTCCTATCCTCATATTGACCTAAGTTAGTCATAATAATTACTTTAGTTGATTTACTTTTTTTCCTGATAGCCTCTAATATAGTAAATCCATCAGCTCCGGGCAATATCAAATCTAGTAGAATACAATCAAAGTCCTCTTTATTTACTACATCCAAAGCCAAACTACCATCATTAATTAGCGTAGTGTCTATACCAATTTGCTTTAGCTTCAACTCTAAAACTCTAGCTATAGCTGACTCATCTTCTACAATTAAAACCTTATATGACATAATTTTTAGTATATTTGTATTTATTATATCATACCTGACTCTTTATTACAATTGGTAACTCTAAAAAGAAAGTAGTTCCTTTATTTTCTTTCGATTCAAACCAAACACTTCCATCCATTAACTCAATTAATTTTTTTACTACATATAGTCCAAGTCCATTACCATCTGGCTGACAATTCTTAGCATTATCTGCTCTAAACAATCTACCAAATATTTGAGATTGTTGAGATTGCGGTATCCCAATTCCTGTGTCTGAAACTGTTATAATTAATTTTTCTTGATTAGATAAACTGTCAATTTTTAATTTGATTATACCATTTGTATTACTATATTTAATTGCATTGTGTAATATATTTAAAATTATTATATCTAAATATACGGGGTCATTTTTAATAGAACTCTTAAATAATATATCTGTTTCAAAGCTTATATTCTTAGCATCGATTTCAGAATGTAGTGTTTTTGATAATGAATCTATATATTTATCTAACTGTATCTCTTGAGTATTAAATTGAATTTTACCCAAATCAATTCTAGATAAATTTAGTAATGAGTTAACTAATTTCTCCATTCTAGAACCCTCCTTATAAATATCACCAGCTGCAATACGAACTTCGCTATCAATAGATTCATTTGATAAAATAATTTCTGAATTCCACTTAATAGATGTAATTGGAGTCCTAAGTTGATGTGATGCAAGTGAAACAAATTCTTTTTGAGCTCTCTCGGTTGTACGCTCCTGAGTAGTATCTCTAAAAACATAAACGGCTCCCAGTATATCATCGTTTAGTATAATAGGATTAGATGTATTTTCTAAAATTATATTTTTTTTATTATTACTAGATATATAGCTAAAGAAACTAGTATGCCTACTTTTAGGGTTAACATTTAAAGGATCTTTATCCCCTCCTGTTAGAGTATTTACATTTAGCTGGATATCTGGTAATACATTATATATAAATTTACCTAATACATCATTAACTCTTAAATCCAATATATTTTCTAACTCTCTATTTACTAAGAATATATTACCATCTTTACTTGTAACTAACAATCCATTAGGAATTGAGTCAATAATAGCATTTGTTTTAGCCTTCTCTAATTCTAATAATTCTTGTTGATTTTTAAGTTGCTTCACTAAATTAGCTAATTCTTGCTTAGAGTTAAATAACTCCTTATTTTGCTTCATTAGTTCACTTAATTTATTAATATAGCTCTCAGTGCTTAAAGATAAATGGATTTTATTAGTAAGAGAGGATTTATTTAACTGAGACAATGAATTAGTTACAAATTCATTTAAATATATAACTTGTTCTTTATCTATATATTCCTTAGTGATTAAATTTGATATTGATTCTGAAATAATATTTAATGTTTCATAAACTGGTTTAATTATACCAGTATATAATGTATATGAAAAAAACCACCCTATTATAAATAGGATTATTATGATAACTATTAACATATTTGTGACAATATCAGTGTATATAATGTCTATCCCTCCAGTATATTGTAAATAAGCAAGTCCCAATATAATACTATATAATATAGTAGTGAACAACAGAACCAATGCTGTAAAAACACGAAACATTACTGATTTAATTAATGGATTAGGCTTTTCATTCATATTTTTAATATTATAAGGTATTAATCAGGTTTAATTTCATTATCAAAGGTTGTGTTTATATTACCTATATTATCATCAACCAATCTATAGTTGGTGCTCTCTGCACTAACACCTGTTGGTTTCTTGGACATATTAATAATTGTCTCTGATAATTCTGTCTGAGCAAGATCTCCTTCTGGGTTAATCTGATAATTTACTGTCACTGTAACCAACTTCACATCTGGATTGATATCATTATCAATTTTAACTCGACGGGTACGAACAGGATTATCTAATCTATCTTGTGATTCAGTGGGTGCTGAGATAAGATTCCATTCACCAGAAGAGAACTCTAATCCAAATCCTTGCCCACTGATTAATGCAGAGTAATCTCTATCTCTAATAGATTTTAAAGCTATAATTCCTTCCTGTGCCATTGATATGGCTTGACTTTGAGCAATACTAGATTGATTATTTCTCTGTGCTATAAGCATAGAGGCAACTATACCAGATATAGCTAATGATAAAATAGAACCAGCTAACAAAACTTCTATAACACTATAGCCTTTTTTATATGGCATATTTATTTTAATAACTTATTTATAATTTTATAATATCATCTTTTATTATTTTTAACAATAAACTTAGTCATAGAAAAAGAAATTATAATCAAAGTTATCATTCCTAAAAAGAATATGATTAATTTACCTCCAGTCTCTAAAATTAAAGCTGATATCCCAAAAAATATACTGATTATATACATAATTAGTACTGATACCTTTTGACTTAGTCCAGATTGTAATAATTTATGATGAAAATGTCTATTATCAGCTTCAAATATAGATTTTTTATTCCAAATTCTCTGAGAAATGACCACTACAGCATCTATAATCGGGAAGGCTAAAACTAAAGCTGAAGTTGCTATTTTACCACCACTAATTAAGGATAAAATAGCTAACATATAACCTAGAAACATACTACCATAGGTACCTAAAAATATTTTAGAAGGGTACCAATTAAATTGTAGAAATCCTAAATAAATCCCCATTAATATAATTGAGATAAGTGCAATATGAGGCTGATTTACAAATAAAGTTAAAGATAATAAGAATAAAGTTGAAAAACCAATCACTCCCACTCCCCCTGCCAACCCATCTATACCATCTAACCAATTTACAACATTCATAAGTCCAACAATCCAAAAGGCTGTAACAATATCTTGAGGGAACACAATGCCAAAAAACTTATAACTATCTATAAACCATAAGTCCCCATTAGGTAAGTTAATAGCTTGAATTCCTACCCCAGACCAAATCACAATAGCCGCGATACCAAACTGCCAAATAAATTGACTGCTCCAATGTAAATCTATTTTTTCATCCATATATCCATAGACTAATATACCAATAGCACCTAAGAGCATTCCCCAAAACTCATTTTGCCAAGCTAAATTACCTATTGCCACAAAAATCAGGATTGTTAATATAAAGATAGGAATAATAACTAAACCACCAATTTTAGGTTTAATTCCATTATGAATATCTCTTTTTCGAACTTTATTATCAAAAATATATTTTGTCCATTCAAGCTTTAATATAAATTTAAAGCTAAAAAATGTTATAAAATAAACTATATTAAGAACTCCAATATATAACCATATATTAGACAAGTCCATATTTTTAAGCACCCACTTTAACACGAGCAGAACGAATTAAATTATCATTTAATTTATACCCTACTTGTAAGACTTCTATTATAGTATTATGCTTCTCTACTTCATCAACTTCTATACTATCAACTGCCTCATGTATATTAGGATCGAAAACTTCACCCATTGGGTCAATAATTTCTACCCCTTCAGAAATTAAAATATCTTGTAATTGTTTATGTATATATACTATACCTTGAACCCAATTATTATCTTGGAGTTCATTTGGCAAATGCTTTATGGCTAATGCAAAGTTATCAAAAACTGGGAGTAAATTTTCAATTAAACCTTTATTAGCTAATATAATACTATCTACTCTAGCTTTTTCTGATTCTTTTTTAAGGTTTTGATAATCTGCTTGAGCTCTTTTCCATCCAGCTAAATTATAGTCTGACTCTTCTTTCATTTTTTCAAGAGATTGTTTCAAATCTAAGTTATTTTTAGATTTACTTTTAACATTTCCGGTTTGAGTGTCTTTATTATTCATAATTATTACTATTAAGCATATATTCTACTAGAGCTATGTTCTTAGCATATTGCATGCCTTTGGGGCCTACCACTACTATTGTACCATCATCTGAATCAATAGAGAATTTGCCTACTATAACTGCATATTTATGCATAGAGGTATGTGGGCTTTCTTCTCCAATATATAGTTTATAACTGCCGTGACTAACATCTTGACTAATTTCATCAATATGAGATTTGATTTCTTCTAAATCTTCTAATGCATTTCTAATAAACTCTACTGATGAAAATCCTGGTTGTGCTAGAAAATTGGAAACTCCTTCTTCAAAAATTAAATCTGATGATAATTTTCCCATAGCTACATTTCCTGACTCATGTGCAAATGACAATAGTAACTTTTTAAGTTTAAGATGAATTTCACTCATCTTATTCATATCATTCAACAATTTGTGAGTAACGGAAGCATATTGATGTAAAATTTCTTGCCTTCCTAAAAGCCTATTGACATAATATCTATATCCTTTATCTGTAGGAATTCTACCAGATGATGTATGAACTTGAGTCAAATAACCATCTTCTTCTAATTCAGCTAATTCATTTCTAATAGTAGCACTAGAATATGGCAATTTATACTTTCTCTGAATAGCAAAAGAAGACACTGGCTGAGCTGTGTTAACATAATATAGAATTACATACTCCAAAAATTGTTCTTTTCTACTATCCATATATGTACATTATAGCATATAATTAACATTTTTTCAATATTTTAATTTAGTTTTTATCTATAATATCATTTAATGTGACTGTAATTACATCTCCTCTTTTAATAGAATGTATTAGTATATAGTCAGCCAAATATGTTTCTAAAATTGATGAGATTGTACGTTCTAATTCTCGAGCGCCAAAATCCGGATTATAACCCTTTTCTGACAAATATCGAATAACTTCATTTTCAACTACTAACTTAACTCCTCTTTCTTCATCAAAACTTTGAATCATACCATCTATGATTTTACTAGCTATCTCACTGACAGTATCTATTTCTAATGGATAATACACTATTACATCTGTAAATCTATTTATAAACTCTGGCGCAAATTCTTTTCCTTTTATTATAGTATTTATTAATTCTTGCTTAAAGATAGATTTATCAAATTGAAGGTGATTCTTAATAAAATCTCTTAAAAATAAAGATCCTGCATTTGATGTAGCAATAATAATTGAGTTCCTAAAATCAGTTCTAATACCTCTATTGTCAGTCAAAAAACCTTCATCTAAAATCTGTAAAAACACATTCAAAACTTGCTTATGAGCTTTTTCAATCTCATCTAATAATATTAGAGAAAAAGGTTTGTCTTGTATTCTCTTTGTCAAAAAACCTTCTTGAAAAAGATTATCCTCCCCTACTGGAGCTCCTAAAATACCATATACTGAGTCCTCACTTCCAAACTCATTCATATCTAATCTAATCATTCTATCACTTGACCCAAAATAATGTTTAGCTAATGCTTTGGCAGTTTCAGTTTTACCCACTCCAGTTGGGCCTAAGAACAGAAAAGTACCTATGGGCTTATCTCTTGAATTCAAATCTAACTGAGTTCTTTTTAAGGCATTCACTAAAGCAGTTAATCCTTCTGGTTGCCCTTTAATTTCAGTTTGTAATTTTGCTTCTAATGACAATAAAATATCCTTCTCAGTATTTTGTAATGTATTAATATTAATGTTCACTCTTTCGGAGATTACTGTTCTAATATGACTTTCTAAGACAAAAGGATTCCCCTCTATATTGGCTTGGTTCATAGCGTCAGATAATATTTCTACTGCTTTTCCAGGAAAACCACCTTTACTGATATATCTTTTTGAAAAACTCATTACGGCTCTTAATGATTGATAGGTAATATATTTATTATACATCCTGTGCAAATCAAAAGATGTCATCATTAAGACATACATTGTCTCTTCTGTAGAAGAATCCTCTACTGTAATATCTTCAAAAAGACTGTCTATAATAGGAAAACTTTTAATCCCACTATGATACCCCTCTGGATTATCAATGCCAATAACATTAATAATTTTTGAATTTAAAAATTTAATAATAATATTTCTAATTTCATCGTCAGCTGATAAAAATAACTCCGATAAATTTTCAATTACTAAAATTATGTTGCCTGATTTTTCTGAATAATTTAGAGCTTTTAGTAAATATTGTGATGCCTCTGGAATGCCAGAGATTAAATCAGTTGTATTTAATTTCAAAACTCGACTAAGATTTTTATTATTTTCTATCTGATATTGTCTAATTGTAAATGCTAAGTTACTAATTAAGGATCTTTTTCCTACACCTATATTACCTAATAAAAGTATATTATGTCTGTTGGAGTTAGATAAATTAGTTAAGATTCGTCTCAGAATATCTTGATGTATAATAACCCTATGTGGATCTCTATTTACTATAGATTCCGTAATATCATCTGTGATTTTATCTAAATCATTAGTATAACCAATAGTCCAAGAGCGTCCTAAAGTACCAAAACTTTTATAAACACCTTCTGGACTCCAAGCTGAAACTAACTTACTATTGCTATAATATAGAGATTCCCATTCTATAATACGTAAAAAGTCTTCTTTAGATAAATCTAGTTGATCGAGTAAAGTTTTGAATATACCATCTTGTTCGAATAATACATAAAGTAATATATGAGAGCCTATTCTCTTTTCTTCCCAAGAAAGTCTAAGATTATTAGCCTTTTCTAAAAATTCATCTACTGATATTAAATTACTATGATGATCTAAGTCCAAATCTTTAATCTTAGAATAAAACTCATCTGGAATTAACCCCATATATGTTAATATGGTTTTTCCACGACTGCTTTTAGTAATTGCTCGTATAATGTTTATATATGTTAGTTTTTTAGGGAAATACTTAACTAAATATTGAGCTGTGTCATAATCTAATATCTCTGCATAGTTGTTGGATAATATAAATGAATCTTGATCAGATCTTAATTTAAGCACTATAAATAAATAAGATACTGTATAAAAATATATACTTGTCAATACTAATATAAATACCATCTCATAGTTATTAGTAAAATAACCAAGAACTGATATTATAATAACAAATAAAATCCATATAAAATAACTCAGGAAATTAAAAATAAATTTATCTAATATATGACTAAAAAAAGTTCTAGTGTGATATATAGAATAAAAATATTTCATATTATATAAAGCTACTAACAATTAATATAAAGAAGAGGAATGGATATATAATCCATATAACCAAGACCACAATCCCTATTATTATTGTTATGACTAAGGCAAGTACACCCATTAAAATTGTGAAGAATCGAACAAAAGCCCCAACTATTCTAGCCACCATATTAGATGTCCAAACTTCTAATATACGATTAATATCAAAACCTTTATCTGGGTATGTGTAAGATTGATTTTTCCATGGTGAAAAAAAAGTTTTTAATAAAAACACAAATGAATATATTTTAATAATAACCTTAATATATGCATATAATTGATTTATTATTTTAATAGGTATTTCAAAAAAATACCATCTAATAAAAATTGTTACCAATTTGATATTATATTCAGTGGTTTCAAAAATCATATTAGTTTTGTGTCACTTTAACCTGAGATAATGTAGAGCTAAGATTAATTATTAATTTTTTAATTTCTTTTTGTGATAATTCAGATTCCAAGCTATCATATTGAGTTAAATTTTGATAGAAATTGGAATCATTAGAATTTTCAGATATTCCTATAAACTCATTTTGACTTAATCTAGATGAATTAGATATAGTAATTGGAATGTCTTTAGAAACAATAATATTTAATGTACTTAAATTAGCATTAACATCTAACACCGCATCTTCTTCTAAATTAATATCTTTAATCACCATATTTAATGTAGAAGAATTGGTTTTTATGGAACCTGATTTAAATTTTAAATTAGATAAATCAAATTCAATATCTGAAAAGTTAGCATTAATATTAAATGAAATTGGAATATTAGTTGGGAATACTATGTCTGAATTTTTAGTATATGCCCCAAAACCTGGTGGAAATAAATTTTGCTCTAATTTAATATTTTCTATCTTGTTTTCATCTCTATAGTTACTTGATATTAGTGTGTCATAATTAGAAGAAAGATCACTTTTGAATAAATTGATTTCGCCTGATTTAATTTTAGCTTGGGTAGATATAAAATTTATATCTGAGGATATAACACTAGCGTCAAAAACTGGAACTATCTTAGTATAAGTATTGTCTAATATATTATATGAATATACAAAAGTTGAGGTAATTGTTAATCCTACTGCTAATGATGTTATAAAAAATCCGACACTAAAAGCAGCCGTATTTTTGACTCTCAACATAGATATACCTATAAAAATAATAGCTATTTGCCATAAAACTCTATATGGGATCAAAACTGATAAATAGTCATCCTTATTGACTGAATAAAAATATATCAATGACGCGCTAAATATTAATAAAAAAAGATATATTTTACCAAGACTAATATTGATATTATCTTTTTTTGATGATTTTTCTACTGAATTATCTTTTGTTATAACATTGTTCATAAAAATTTTTTATTATTTCTTTTTAGTTATACTTTTTAATAGAAACCCTAAGCCAATTGTAATAATAATAGATGGATATCTCCATATTCCTGGAATTAATTTCCATGGAGCCAGATTGAACTGTAAAAAAAATATTCCTATAAATATAATAAATAATGCTATTATATTTTGCTTAGATGCTATCTTATCTATAATATCAGAATATTGACTAGATAACATTAAATCTTCTTCTTTTATAACACCATGTGTAACATTATAGTAGAATTCATTATCTTCTTGTTCTATTATTTCATCTTCTGTAGGTAATAGTATAGATAAAGTTATGTAAAAAATCAAACCAACTCCACTAGCTAAGGTAAATAATATAAATAAAGATCTAATCAATATATGACTAGTGTTGATATAATCTCCAATTCCAGCAGCAACTCCAGTAAAAACCCTATTTTCTGTGGATTTATATAAACTTCTTTTTAATATTGTAGCCATGATAATTTATTTGATATATATTATTATTATTGTATGATACTATTATAACATATAATTATAATTTTTATGAATAATTTGATAGCTTTTAGATATGAATACTGATTTATATACAGTAATTAAAGAAATACCTTCAATATCTGGAGTTTATATTTTCTCTAACCAAGAGAAGAAAATTATTTATATTGGAAAAGCAGTTAATCTAAAAAGTAGAATAGGTAGTTATTTTAGAAGTAACAATTCATTAAATTCAGCAAAAAGAGCAATGGTAGGTGAAATAGATAAGATAGAGATTAAACCTTGTGATGGCGAAATAGAAGCTTTAATATTAGAATCTAATTTAATAAAAAAATATAATCCTAAATATAATGTCTTGCTCAAAGATGATAAGAGTTATGCTTATTTAGTTTGGACAAAAGAAGATTTTCCTAGAATTTTTGTAGCTCATAAAACTTATCTTGATAGTCATGAAAATCAACTAAACTCTCTAGGACCCTTTGTAAGTAGTGACGCTTTAAGAAAAACCTTAAAAATATTGCGAAAACATTTCCATTATCGCTCTTGTAAAACAATGCCAAAGACACCTTGTATTTATTATAAGTTAGGTAAATGCGATGCTCCCTGTATACAAAATATAGATGAAGTAAGCTATAGAGATAATCTTAATACGATTATAGATATAATGAAGGGAAAATCTAGAAGTATACTCAAGAAGCTAAATATTCAGATGCAAAGTTATGCTAAGCTACAGAAGTTTGAGCAAGCTATGGAAGTAAAAAATCAGATTGAGGCACTAGAAAAAGTATCCTTACATAAAGGTATTATTCAAACTAGTCAAAGCTATAAACATAAATATATAGAAGAGTTACAAAGGCTACTGCAATTAGATAAAGTGCCAAAACGGATTGAAGGATATGACTCATCACATTTTCATGGAGATAAAGCTGTAGTTTCTATGGTAGTATTTGAAAATGCCAAACCCGCCAAAGACCAATATAGGAAATTCAGAATTCAACTACCTCCAGAAGGTGGAGATGATTTTTATAACTTAAATCAAGCCTTAACTCGTAGATTCAAAAGGACCGACTGGCCTATTCCAGATTTGATACTAATCGACGGAGGTAAAGGACAGCTTTCAACAGTAATCAAAGTACAACAAGAAGCAAATATTGAATTTAAATCAATTCCAATCATATCACTTGCCAAAAGATTAGAAGAAATTTATATTCCTAATAAAGATAAACCTATTTTATTGCCAAAAAGTAATAAGTCACTTCAAATTTTACAACAAGTTAGAGATGAAGCTCATAGATTTGCTGTTAATTATCACCGTATTTTAAGGGACAAAATACCAAAATGAAATTTTATGGTAGCCGCAAGGGGATTCGAACCCCTGTTTTCCCCGTGAGAGGGGGATGTCCTAGACCAGGCTAGACGATGTGGCCATTTGTCTTTGCATTATACAAAGTTTTAACTATTTTGGCAAATTATTACTTTTTATTTAATTTATTCCTAATAAAAGCTGGTAATTCAAATGTGTCTTCTGAGTCTGATTCAACATTTTTTATAAATTCATCTTTTTTAGACTCTAATTCTCTGAATCTATCTTCTTCTATCTTATTTTTAAGCTTCTCTTCATCAACTCTTTGCTGTAATTCTTCTAAAGTAGGCTCTTGAACTATATTTTTATCATTTTCATTATTGATTGATTTGACAATTTTAGCATCAAATCCAGTTGCTATTACAGTTACCTGTACTTCTCCTTCAGTCAATTTATCATTAATAACAGCTCCGAAAATAACTTGAGCTTCTGGATCAATAGCCTCAATAATAACATTAGCGGCATCATTAATCTCTGACATAGATAAATCCTTACCACCAGTTACATTGAACAATACCCCCTTAGCTCCTTTGATTGAAATATCTAACAATGGACTATTGATAGCAATTTTAGCTGCTGTAACTGCTCTGTTTTCACCAGATGCACTACCAATCCCCATCAAGGCAGAACCTGCATTTTTCATAATAGCACTAACATCAGCAAAGTCTACATTAACTAATCCAGGAGTGGTAATCAAATCAGAAATTCCCTGAACTCCCTGCCTTAGAACATCATCAATCATAGCAAATGCTTCCAAAACCGGAGTATTTCTATCAATTATATTAAGAATTTTATCATTTGGAATAGTAATAATTGTATCTACATTTTTCTTTAATTCCTCAAAAGCTGCTTCAGCAATTCTTTTTCGCTGAATACCCTCAAACACAAATGGTTTTGTAACCACGGCTACAGTCAAAGCCCCACTCTCTTTAGCAGCTTGAGCAATTACAGGAGAAGCACCTGAACCAGTTCCACCTCCCATACCAGCAGTAATAAATATCATATGAGAACCATTTACAGCTTGATAGACTTCTTCTTTACTTTCTTCAGCTGCCTTCCTCCCAACTTCTGGGTTCATACCAGCACCTAAACCTCTAGTCAAATTTTTACCCAGATGCACTTTGTGCTCTGCTTGAGAATGGTGTAAATCCTGGGCATCTGTATTCACAGCCACAAACTCGACACCCTTAATATCAGAGTCTATCATCCTTTTAAGAGCATTGCCTCCAGCGCCACCAACTCCAACTACCTTAATTTTTGCAAACGTCTCTATTTCTGGATTAATTCTTGCCATATATGTTGAATTGCTATTCGATACTTTATTACAATATACATTATTAAACACGAAAAGTCAAAGTAGTATTATTAATATTGAGACTATTATTTATTAAATACTAATTCTAATTTTAAAGCACTTTTAGACCAATCAAAGTCTTGTAATCTTTCAAAGCCTTTATGAATTATAGATTGCCTTAATAAATCATCATTGAGTATACTTTCTATACCTTGAGCGATTGAATTTACAGAATTAGGATTAACCGCAATAACAGCATCAGCACCAACTTCTTTCATTGCTCCTATATTAGAGGTAATCACTGGCGTACCCAAACTAAAACCTTCCAAAATTGGGATACCAAAACCTTCATATAGTGACGGGTAAACTAATGTTTCGGCATATTTTATATAACTCAACATATCTTTATCTGATATATACCCTAACAACTTTACCCTATCTTGCAAATTATATTGTTTAATTAAATCAGGTAGATTAGGTATTATTGGACTATCAAAATATTTACCCGCAATACATAAATTAACATCTTTATATTTATTAGATATTAAGCTAAAGGCTTGAATCAATTTTGAGAGGTTTTTTCTCATATCCAAACCTCCCTCATAAAAAATATATTTTTCTTTCAAAATAGGATTAATATTTTTAACATATATTTTGGGAGAAGAGTTATATATAATGGGAATGTTTTTAGATGAAATATTGAAAATATTTTCTATTTCTTTAGCTGAGAATTTAGAGACTGTTATAATTTGACTTGCTTTCAGAATAGATTGTCTTAAAAAAGCTACATATAATCTAACTCTCCAATTAGGTATATATAATGGAAATCTCCAATAAATAACATCATGAAGGGTCATAATATGTTTAATATTATGAATAGTAGAAATTGTAGGGTGAGGACTCCACACAATATCTGCTTTTTGAATATTAACCTCTCGAGTAAAATAAAATTTTTCCCAAATCATTTGAGCCAATAAATCATTTCTAGAGTAAAATGTTTGAATATATTGTATACTTTGTATGATAGATTTAGGTAGGTATTCAACCTCTTTTCGTAAATATTCTGGAATTAAAATAATAATTTCTAAATCCCATTTTTGATGAAGCAAAATCTGTAATAGATATTGTCCCATACCTGTTTTAGGTTTAGCTAGAAAGTACCCATTTATCATCAATCTCATATTGTGTGATATACATTTATGTATTATTTTTGATTATAGCATAGAAATGTATTTTTGTGCTATACTGGTATATATTTATATGCTAATATGAAAATTCTCACTAATAATATAAGAGCTAGTTTTGACTATACAATTCTTGAAACCTATCAAGCTGGTATTCAGTTATTAGGCAATGAAGTTAAATCTGTAAAATTAGGTAGAGCCAGCCTCAAAGGAGCATATATAAATATTAAAGATGATGAGTTATTTTTAATAAATTGCAATATACCTCATTACCAAAATCATATTGATACTAAATATGAGACTGAACGTTCTCGAAAACTTTTATTAAAAAGGTCTGAAATTAAATCTTTACTTGCAAAAAAATCCGCTTCAGGCTTGACAATTATCCCAATTAAGCTATACTTAAGTCATGGTATTATCAAGCTTGAAATTGTCCTTGCCAAGGGTAAGAAAAAGATTGATAAACGCCATAGTATTCGCAATAGAGAAGAACAACGATCTATACAAAGAATACTGCGAATAAAGTAAGTCTTCTAATGGGGATGTTTTGCTTTGCTAGTTCATTTGCATCTATATACAATGAGAACTCGTTTGTCTATCACGAGACCCAAGATATGACAAACCTAAATGCAAAACCTTTTGCAAACCGATCCTATAGCGGGTTCGGTTATGCAGTAGCCTAATTATTTAATTTAGCCACTGCCATCAAAATCTTTAAGTCAACATAAAAGAACTTTGGTGTTATATAAATGTTGATAGGAAAATATTTCTCCATAAGGAATATATTCTAAAATAATTTTTATGGCTCTGATATATTCTATCTTTGGAAATTAACTAAGAATATATTACAACTCAAAAGCAATTTCCTATTTCTCTAAGTAATTGTATACAGATACTGAGCTATACATGGGTTCAATTCCCATCATCTCCACCAAATATATTAATAACTTTATTACTCAATGTCACAGCAAACTAAGCAATCATCAAAAACAAACCAAAGAATCAATGCAAATATTACTAGTCCAGAAGTAAGATTAGTAGATGCAACTGGAAAAATGATAGGATTAGTCCTATTAGAAGAAGCCCTCAAGCAAGCTCGTGAAGCTAGTTTAGATTTAGTAGAGATAGCTCCTGATAGCAAACCTCCCGTATGTAAAATTATGAATTATGGGAAATTTTTATACACTCAATCCAAGCAACAGAGACTTCACAAAGCCAAGCAGAAAAAGGTGGAATTAAAAACATTGAGAATTGGGTTCAAAATTGAAGCACATGATTTAGATGTAAAATTAAAACAGACTTATAAGTTCCTTGAACAAGGACATAAAGTTAAAATGGATATGTACCTTAGAGGAAGAGAAAAAGCATTCACTGATCAAGCAGCTATAAAAATGAAAAATATACTAAACACTTTACCAGAAAATATACGCCTAGAGCAAGAATTAAAAAAATCTCCTCAAGGATTTAGCGTAATACTTGCAAAAAAGATTTAATTGTGATAAAATTTATATCATCAAATTGAGAGTTTAATTTATAATCTGAATATATGCCTAAGCTTAAGACACGTAAATCATTGTCAAAAAGAATTACCTTAACCAAAAATGACAAGGTAATAGCTCTTAAAGTAGCTCAAAACCACTTTTTAGCAAAGCAATCTGGAGACTCTAGAAGATCTAAAAGAAAAACTCAAATTATTGATACCTCAATCAAGAAACTCAAGAGAGTATTGAATCAATAAGTATTTAAAATTATATTATGAGAATTAAACGAGGAGTAACCGCAAGTAAAAGAAGAAAAAACTTATTGCAACATGCAAAGGGTTTTCAATGGCGAAGAAAAACTAATTTCCGAGCTGCAAAAGAAGCATTATTACATGCTTGGAGCTATAGTTATAGAGATAGACGCAATAAGAAAAGAGATAAGCGAATATTGTGGCAAACTAAAATTAATGCTGCTAGTAGAGCCAATGGAATAGCTTATAGCAGATTAATAAATAACCTCAATAAAGCTAATGTAGAGATTGATCGTAAGAGCTTAGCATATTTAGCAGAGCAAAAGCCAAAAGTATTTACTCATATCTTGGAGTTAACTAAATAAACTCAATATTATAATCTAAAAGGGAGACTGTGTTACAATCTCCCTTTTAGATTTACTAAACTTGACAAGATTTTAATTTTTTGATATAATGTTTTAGTACTTTCAGACTACCTCAACAGGTAGTAAAGAAATGACTATGTGATCTAATTAGAATTAATAGGAGGGTGAGGGGTGACAGTATGTTGCCCCTCTTTTCTATTTAGTATCTGATTTTTCTACTAAAGTTAAAATCTGCCTAATGGCGTTAGCAATTGATTCATTTTGAATGAGAACTGACATCATAGGTTCTTTATAAGATGTAATGGCCAGATTATCATCAAAGACTGAAATGTCAATTGGTGAATTATATTTACTTTGATCAATATAGCTATACAAATTTCTATCGGTCTTAGAATCTGCTAGAATAGCCCCTTTAGAAGAAGAGTATATTGAGTGAGAACTAATCTTTTTAGCTATACGCTTTTTAGTAAAACTATTACTTTCTTCAGGAGTAAACACTCTTTCAAGAGAATCTAAATTAAAAATACTGAAAGCTTCTTTATGTTTAGTCTTTAAAATCTCTTCTCTGACCGCACTTAGACCTAATTTACCTTCATAAAATTTCACTTGTGGCTTATTACCACCTTGAGTAGTATCATATAAACCACTTAAAGATGGTAAAATTTGATTAATAGTATTTTCTTTAGCTTCTATGACAGCCTTATCTTCTCTAATCAAAGCTGATAATTTGTCTGGAGATTCTGGAGTAAATAATCTTTTTTTACCCTTAGTATAAGAGCTCATAAGTCCCTTATTCATAAATCCTTGAACAACTACATAAGTAGTAGCTCTATTAACGGTAGCTAATTTAGCAATTTTTTGAATTGGAGCTGAACCTAATTTTAATGAAGCCACATAAACCTTAGATTCTTTATCTGAAAATCCAAGTGACCGTAATTTTGATAATAGCTGCTCCTCCATATAATTAAAGATAAAATGTTAATAATTTTTATCATATTACTATATTTATAATGAAATGTCAATACCTGTCATAAAGTTTTTTACTTCTTGAATTTCTATTTTTCTACTTTTGAGTTTATCTATAACATCAGGATGTGGGTGATTATAGGAATTGTTGGCTCCAGCTGATATAATTACTTGTTTGGGAGTGATAGCATCTAATAGGTTATCGGAGGTGGAAGTTTTACTACCATGATGCCCAGCCTTTAGAATATCTACATCTAATTGTGGGTATTTTTGCAAAATTTTTGTTTCTGTTTTGTAATCAGCATCTCCAGTCAAAAGTATTGAGTTATTGGCACTCTTGAGTAGAATTATTATTGATTCTGAATTATCATTTTTAATATCCTGGCCCCAAAGATTGCTCTGAGGATTTAATAAATGTAATTCTATACTATCCCCCAAAGTAATATAAGTATTTTCAATAGATGGTAAAATTGTAATTCCCTTATCTTTAATAAAATCTAATAATCCTTGATAACTTTGATTTTGACTATCAAAAACTCCATTAATCATTATTTTACCGACTTTATATTTCTGAATTACATCTCTACAACCACCATAATGATCTTTATCTCCATGGGTGATAATAATCATATCAATACGACGAGCCCAAAAACTTAATTTAGACTCTAATTGATCAATTATCTTAGAATCTGGCCCACAATCAATAATAATCCTATCCCCTCTTTTAGAAGTAATTAAACTAGCATCTCCCTGTCCGATATTGAGAAAAGAAATTTTATTTACTGGCTGTGATAATACCCTATATTCTCTATTACCATATATGAATACTGTTAGTATTAGAATAAAGACTATAATTTTAATTTTCATATTTCTTTTTATGTATATACCAAAAATAACTTACTCCTAATATCATATATATTAATATTACCATAAATCCAGTAATTTTAGGAATATTAATACTAGCCCAACTAATATTAGCTAAATATTGATTCATACTTAATACCAACTGAATTATAATCACTAAAGGATAGGTAAAAATTGGCCATATAAAAAATAAACTAGTGATACTCCCCCAAGCCATAGCTAAAGGAATAATCGGGACAATTAGAATATTAGCTAAAATTGAGATAATAGAAATTTGACCAAAATAATACATTAAAATTGGTAATACTAAAATTTGAGCAAAAAAAGTCTCTCCAATCATAGGCAATAATCCTAAACTCGGAATACCTTCTGTATATGTTTTAAATATTTGGCCATAAATAATTAAACCAATCACTGCTAAAAATGAAAGTTGAAATCCTATATCATAAGCAATATATAAAGGATTTATAATAACCAGAACAGTAGCACATAATATTAATGGTCTGATACCACCCACATATCTTTGTAATTGCTCGGCACTCAATATAAGCATAGCGAAAATACCAGCTCTCATAATAGAAGCCTCGGATCCAGTCAAAAGAGTAAAGAGAATCATAGTAAAAATTGTAATCCAAAATGAAATTTTTCTAGAAAACTGTCTATTAATAAGCTGTTTATAAACTAACATAACTATAATTGCCATATTATAGCCTGAAACAGCTAAAACATGACTCACTCCAGTTTTTTTGAAAGACTCCTTGATATCATTAGGCAAAGTATCCGTATATCCAATTAAAATACCTTTTAAAAACTCACCTACTTGATTAGGATAGGTTGAGTCAATTCTATTTAGTATGATATTCCTTATATTAAAAATTCCATTAATCATACGACATTTCAATTGGCATTGACTTGCATCTAATTCCTGATATTTTGATACTGTCATATAAATATGAATATTTCTACCTAATAAAAATCTTTTTATACCATTTTCATTTGGGATAGAAGTCTTAGCATTAATATTTAATTTGTCCCCATATTCTAAATTTGAATTATTAATAGTCATAAAGGCATTAGCATTATACTCTGGTATATATACCTTATATTGATGTCCAAACTTTTGTATTCTGGGACTAGACTCTATAATTATTTGTATATTTTCTAATTTATTTGGGATACTGTCTTGAATTTTATTATATTTCACGATAATATCATTAACATAATCTCCAAAAATAATCATTGAAATCAAAGCAAATAGTACAATTAATAACCTAATATCCCTGCACAACCAATATATTATTGTTACAAGTGGAATTGTAGCTATAATCCAAATAGATTGCAAAACAAAAAAAGAGCCTATTAAAGCTCCCCCTAAGATACCTAATTGTATGGATAGACTAAAGTTAGGTATTATGTTTTTCATAGTGCGCATAAATGGATTCGAACCATTGACCTCATCCACGTCAAGGATGCGCTCTAACCAACTGAGCTATACGCGCTATGTAAATATTATAATATTTATTTTCAAATCTGTAAATTACTCAGAGGTGATACTGATATCAACCCCTGAGTATAATATTCTTCAATTACAAATTACCAATATAATCTAGAGATATTTTATCTGTTATCTCAGCAGTAACTATTGTAGTCAATTTTTGCATGTCTATATTTTGTTTTTCCTTATCAGAATATCTCTCTAGAATATGATTTATACGGTGTTGAACTTCTTTTTCATCAGCTTTGAAACCTTGTTCTGCTGCAATAGCTCTTAAAACAAGCATTAACTTTACTCTAGACTCAGCTTGTGGTATAGCCTCCTCCAATAAACTATCTCTAGTCTTACCAGACTGAACTAAGGCATCATCTAGAGTATTCCCTGAATATAAAGCTCTCTGCTCCATTTCTTGTATAATTTGGTCTCTTTCTGCAATTACCAATACATCTGGCAAATCCACATTAATATTAGCTAAAATCTCATCCACTATAGCTTGAGTATATTGAGTTTGAACTTCTTTTTTTCTTTCAGCAATCAGACCTTCTTTTAAGCTCATCTCAAGATCAGAAATAGTTTTTTCTCCATTAGTTAATTCTTTAGCAAATTCATCATCCCAAGCAGGTACATTAATTTCTTGTACATCATTAACAGAAATCGCAAAGTGACTTTTTTTCCCAGCCAAATCTTTATTATGATATTCATCTGGAAATTGAATATCAAATTCTTTTTTATCCCCAGATTTAAGACCAATAATTTCATTTTCAAAGCCAGGAATAAAATTTCCTGCTCCGATTTCTACTGGCATTTTATAAGATTTATCAAACTCTTTTTTACCTATGGTCAAAACATAATCTAAACTTACTATATCTCCAGCTTTAGACTCTCTATCTACAATATTTTGGGTTCCTCGAGATTTTTGTAAATATTTTTTAGCTTCTTCAACATCTTTATCAGAAATATTTTCTTGCTCTTTAGTAATTTTTTCTGCCAATTTTTTACAATCTGGCAACTTTATATCTGGCATAATACTTATAATAGCCGTATATTCCAAATTATCTTTAGATGCTTTTTCTGATAATTTAATCTCTGGACTATCTAGTGGAGATAATTTTTCTTTCTCAATTGCCTGCTTATAAGATTCATTAATAGCATACTCAAATGTTTCATTTAGCAAATCAGTTGGATGAATCTGTTTTACAACTAACTCTTTGGGAGCTTCACCTTTACGAAAACCTGGCATAGTAATTTGCTTAGCAAGTTTAGAAGTAGTTTTATCAATATAAACAATCATCTTATCTTTCTCAATTTGGATACTCAGCTCTACCTTAGATTTAGGTAAATCTTTTCTAATAATTTTCATAAATTATACTTATTTATCAATAGTAATGTTCAATATTATATCATAAACACAGCTTAGATTCAAGTTTATGTGTACAATTATCTTATAAACCAACTTTTATTTTAGTTAAAATAACTGATATTATAAATTAGAATGTTTTTTGATTTAAGATCTAAATAATATTATTTTATTATGTATAAAATAATATTATAACTAGAAGAGACAGAGCTTTGGGATAATAATTATAAATTTTTATAGCAGTATGTATAATAAAATAAATCACCTCATCTCACCACACAACGGAAGCCAAACAGACCCCACATATCTGATGTAGTATTGCCTAAAAATAGAGAATAGATCCCTGCTCCATTACCATAAGCCCAACCTCCACGTAGAAAAGCCCATGTAAGTTCAATGGAAAAAGTTCCACTGTATATCTTTCCCATATTATGGGAGCTATTCCATGTATTATTACTAGGGCTTATTAAATCATAGCTTAAGGTTCCATAATTATCTATATCTGTATATTCTCTTGGGGCAAAAGCTGGTGAAGACACTGCTTTTGGTCGGTCTTCATTTAATATTGTATCATCGGTCCATTCCCAAATATTGCCACTTAAATCCCAGATTACTTCTCCATTGCTTAAAGTATGAGTTCTTCTCTCTCTACTTGGACTAGTATTTTCTGTACCCGTATAGCCTTGACTGTCATCTGTACTGGCTACTAGAACTTTAAGTGGTGTAGAATCAGTATGACCTCTCCATAGTCCTCCTCCTGATGAATCCGCTGATCCTATAATGCCATTCCTCCAGTTACTAGCTTGTCTTTCTATATTCCTTGCTATTGTCATCCATTCTGAATTCTTGATTAAACTAGCACCAGCTGTAGTACAGTAACTTTTTGCTGTGGGCTGAGATATATTCCCTATTGGATACCCACTAGCTACACTGGCTATAGTTCTATTATTGGCGGCAGTGGTTGCAGTTGTGTTATTATCTATTGTATCAATATTAACTCCACTACTTACTGTGTTTGGACTTGTTAACCCTACGGTTGGGGAACTGATTGCTACTGCTTTTGCCTCATATTTCATTACACAAAAGTCTTTAGTTCCGTATATACTATTTCCTGGTACTACTATATATCCTGTTGGACATAAATTTATTGCTATTATTTCTCCTAACTCTGCTTGACCCGCACTTATTCTTAGTCTATTATTTGTTGTATTTATACCTACTGTATATGCTTCACCTTGTGGATCTATTGGTATTTCTGGTATATAATCTGGAACTAATGTTGCTAAATTTAAACAGTTTACTGTATTATCATTTATACATATATCTTGCATTTCACCTGTTATCCCTGTTGGATAACTCCTTGTATTTGCGAAATATTGTTCTATTGCTTGCTGTATACTATTTATCTCCACTCTCCTCTCTGCATTCCTTAACTGTGCTATCTGTCTTGTGGGATTTATAGCTACCAATACTATAGATGCTAATATTCCTATTGTTGCTATTACTAACAATATCTCTAGTAGAGTGAAGCCTCTTCTTACGCTTCTATTTTGCATACTGATTTATTTTACTTTATATTATTTATATTTTGATTGTATCATACTTTCTTTATATTTACTATTATATACCACCTGCGTTTTGTCAAGAATTAATTCTGTTGTGTATATAATTTTATGTAGCTAATTTATAATTTTATGTTTTTTATATGATTACTTACTCCCTTACCAATTTCTGGATGTTTCAATCCAAAGTCAATTACAGCTTGTATATAGCCTAATTTATCTCCACAGTCATAACGTCGTCCTTGTATTTCATAACCATACAGAGGGTTAGTCTTCAATATTTCTATAAAAGCATGGTCTAAACCTAACTCTCCAATTACAGAGTTTTTCATTTGTTCTAATTTGTCAAAGATAGCTGGAGTAATTATATACTTACCAATTACTGCCAAATTAGAATTAGTTTCTGCTGGCTTAGGTTTCTCTACAAATTTATTAATCTCAAATAATCTATCATTAACTTGAGTTCCTTCAATAATACCATATTTAGATACCTCTGAATGTGGAACACGAGTAAGAGCAATTACTGGGTCTTTGTATTTATTATAAACCTCTATTAATTGACCTATAGCTGGAATATCTGAGGCTACAATATCATCTTCGAATAAGACCGCACAGGGTTCATCTCCAATAAAACTTCTTGTTGCAAGTACAGCATCTCCATTACCTCGAGCATAGCGCTGTCTTACAAAGAAAAATTCTGCCATATCAGCTATATTTCTGACTTGACTTAAGACTTCTTCCTTTCCTTTTTGCTCCAATAGGTATTCTAATTCAAAATGAGAGTCAAAATGATCTTCAATTGCTCTTTTACCCTTACCTGTTACAAAGATAATTTGCTCAATCCCTGCTTTCACTGCTTCCTCTACTAAATATTGTACAATTGGTTTATCTACTAATGGCAACATTGCCTTAGGTTGGGCTTTAGTAGCTGGTAAAAATCTAGTTCCAAACCCTGCTACAGTAATAATTGCTTTTCTAATCTTCATAATAATATCTTTATAATTCTACTTGTGAGTTATCTCCAATTACTAACTTATGCCCTTTGGGAAAAGTATTTTCTTTATCTGTAATTAATACTCCATTCCCAATAATACTATCCACTATCCTTTTTGAGCTATGAATAGTAATATTGTGCATTAGAAGAGAATGCTCAATTTCTGAATTTTCAATTTTACATTCATTTCCAATCGAAGTATATGGACCAATATAACTATTATAAACAACAGTGTTTTGACCAATAATTACTGGACCTCTTATAAAGCTTTTATCTTTAATTTGAGCTCCTTTTTCTATAATTACATTTCCTTCAATAGTTACATTTTTTTCTACATCTCCTTGAATGTCTGAAGTTTTAATCTGAGCTAATAGTAATTGATTTCCTTCTAGCAAATCTTGAGGTTTACCTGTATCTTTCCACCACCCAGTAATCTCAGAGTAACCTACAATGAAGCCCTTTTTAATTAACTCTGTATGAGCATCAGATATTTCATATTCTCCTCTGGAACTAGGTAGTAAATTTTCTACTATATTATGGATATTTTTATCATAAATATAAATTCCTGCCACCGCATATTGACTAGGAGGGTTTTGAGGCTTTTCAATAACTTCTACAATACGCTCGTTTTTTATATTAGGAACTCCGAATCTCTCTGGATCTTTTACCTTAGATAAAGCAAGTAGAGTATTTAATTTTTGTTTATAAAAAGCATCTATAAAATCTTTGATATCCCCTAAGATAATATTATCTCCTAAGTAAAAAACAAAATCATCTTCTTTAAGAAAGTCGCGAGCCATCAAAATAACATGGGCAACCCCCAATGCACCACCTTTTTGCTCTATATAAGTAATATTTACCCCATACTTAGAGCCATCTCCCAGAATTGACTCCAATTCAATATCACCAATATTAACTATGATGCCAATATCTGTAATCCCAGCTTGTGCTAATTTATTAACAGCCAACTCAATCATACTTTGATTGGCTAAAGGGATTGTGTGTTTATTACGATTTGTAGTAATAGGTCTTAGTCTAGTACCTTTACCTCCTGCTGCAATAAGTCCTTTCATATATAATATAATTTATTTAGAACTATTATATTTCAACGGCTCCCACCAAGCTTGATTTTCACGATACCAGTCTATAGTTTTACTAATAGCAGTATCAAAATCAAAGTATGGAGTCCAGCCCAAATTTCGTAATTTAGAACTATCTATAGCATAGCGCCTATCGTGACCAGGTCTGTCATTAACATATTCAATTTGATCAATACTTTTATTTAAACTATTCAATATTTTACTCACTAAATCTAAGTTAGTTAATTCATAACCAGTTCCAATATTATATACTTCACCATGAGAACCGTTCTCAATAATATATTCAATGGCTCTTGAATGATCTTCTACATAAATCCACTCCCTTACATTCAAACCATCACCATAAAGAGGTGTTTTTTTATTTTCTAATAAATTAGTGATTGTAAGAGGAATTAGCTTTTCAGGATATTGATTAGGTCCCATAACATTACAACAATGTGTAACTATTACCTTAGTTCCATAAGTTTCATGATAAGCTCTACATAAAATATCTCCACCTGCTTTAGCAGCAGAATAAGGGCTATTAGGAGAAAACGGAGACTCTTCATTAAAAGCTCCTTCAGCAATAGTACCAAAAACTTCATCTGTACTAATCTGTAACAATTCTATATCATATTTTCTAACAACTTCTAGGATAGAAGCTACCCCTATGACATTAGTATTTACAACTTTGAGTGGATACTTTATTGAATTGTCAACATTAGTCTCAGCAGCAAAATTGACAATTAATTCTATATTATTTTCTTGTACAGCTTTGTCTATTGAGTTTATATCTGTGACATCTGATTTAATAAACTTATATCGTCCATTATCTACTAGACTATCCAAATTATGTATATTACCAGCATAAGTCAAAGAATCTAAGTTAGTAATCTCTATGTAAGGATATTTATTAATTAAATACTTGATAAAATATGACCCCATAAATCCAGCTCCCCCTGTGACTAATATTTTATTCTTCATAAAATTATACAAATTATTATCCTTACATATTATAACACAAGGTAGTATGTATACCAATACTACCTTGTATAATAATTAAAATCTATTATATATTTAAGGACTAATTTCTCTTATATTACTATTACCAAAGTTTACTATTGCTGGACATGTAGTTGTAGATTCTCTTGTAACAACAGGATTTCCTGGC